>ERZ857955.161-NODE-161-length-95564-cov-116.125695_pt1 | contig 95564 bp, 84 predicted proteins | sample MGYA00519956_ERZ857955 | MGnify/ENA primary metagenome ERZ857955 (study PRJEB31778, sample SAMEA3449378) | human gut metagenome | biome: human gut; feature: human-associated habitat; material: faeces | place: United Kingdom | collected 2010/2012 ...
CGGAGTAAATGACTTCGGTAAGGTGACAGGGATGCCGATTTACAAGGATTATACTTTCATTATAGATAGAAAGTTTTTAAATGAAACATTTGCTAATCAAGTATGTCTAGTAAGTAAGTCTAAAGTTGCATCAGAAATAGAAAATGGTGGTGCTTTTATTGTTGATAATATTAGTGTTAATTCTATTATTAACCCTTATAGTTTTTATAAGACCACTAGTTTGCCAGGTTTAAATACTTTTGATAGACAGATAGTATTTCAAAGTAAATACAAATATCTTGATAAAGATATTGCTGCTGGTACTGCTACTGATAGTGATACTTTATGGTTAGGAACATTTAGAGATAACGATAGTCGATTTGCTAATGTTGCTATCTACTCTCTCATGTCCTTCCCTTATAGCATGTCCGAGTTTTTGATCGAGCGTCAGTTGAAGAAGCACAAGCTGGGTACGCTGTATCCGGATATGGTGGAGTTTAGACCTGTTATCAATAGTAACGTTTTGTTAGATTCTAAACCAACATTCGTTATTCGTGGTACTAGTACTCATCTAAATGCAGGAGATTATATACCTGAAAACAGTGAAATATGGGTGGTGATAACCATGAATAACGCTGCTGATAGGATAACTAAATTTGTTATCAACGGTAATACTATTGATATTCCTAGCTCTGCGTATAATCCTTCTACTATGAAATATGGTTTTCCTTTCACAATAGATAATAAATCTCCACAGAAGATTACTATAACTATCGAACAGGATGAAAACTACGTCAAATTTGAACCTATTATTACAAGTAATGTAGAATATAAGAATGCTTTATATTATACTGTTACAAATGGAGTTTGGACTAGAATACATTCAGGAAATTATATTAATATCGAAGAAAGAATTGCAATAGCAATTTTCCCTAATGGGATAGATAAACTTGTTTCTGCAACTTCTTCTGATTTAAATAATATATCTACTATAACTATAAATAATAGTGGAGAATTTTATTATTTCTTGGCTAATTTGACTTCTAATTCTCCACAGAATATAGACATCACTATTGACGAGTACATTAGATACGAGGATATTGTGCAGCCGTATCCGGTTCTATTGAGATTCAATGATGAAAACGGCAATGAGGTATCTTGGGGAGGTAAGTTTAGAGTAGGCTCTACTATTACTAGAATAGGTAGTATTTCTGACCCTGAAAGTAATCTATTAAATGGATTGTATTCTGTTTCAGGATTATCTTTAAATGGTAAAGCTGTTACTAGTAGTACTAGTATCGTTGAAAAGCAAATGGTATTTAGAACTACTGCAACTTGGCTTCTTGATAATAACGAACCAAAAGTAATCCTATCTCCTAGATTACTAAGTATTCCTAACTCTAGTTATAAGATACTAGGTCATATTCCCGATATATCCGGTCATGGTAATCATGGAGTTATCCATAACTCGGCTTATACAGGAATGAGTGGGGCTAATGGTTATCCTTATGATTATAATAAGTCTAGTTTCTGGGCTGATAGTAGTTTAGCAAAAGTTGTAAGTGGAGAGCTAGTAGAATATTTTGCAGTTAAAAATTCAACAGGATTTTCTAATATCACTAGTGGAGTTTATAAAGGAAAGATAAAAGTTACAGGTGTAACTAAGGCTATATCTGAAAACAAGATTTCACGACTAAGAATATATAGTAACTCAACTACTGATAATGAATTAATTGAAATTAGACAAGATGGAAATTATAACATAGATATAAAAGGCGTTGGTGATGCTAATCGTGTATTCTTTTATGCTATTCCTAATAATTCAAATGAATCTATTATTGTACGTTTAACTGAACCTATTCGTATAGAACAAGTGGGTGAATACGAAGGAGCATACTGTCTTGATGGTGTAGATGACTTTGTTACTATTCCTACTACGGTCGGTGGCAAACAGGTGTTGATGAAGGTGAATTGGAATACCATTAATAGTATTATATACGACCAAAGAACAAATGGAGGTTTTGCTATATTTAATAGCGATTTTGATACTAACGAAAATAAAGTGCCAGCATATAGGGCAAGAAATATAGGAGGTAGTACTTATATTGATGGAATACTTAATAAGTATATTTATGCTAGTGAATTAAAAAATATAACTCACAATATTGTTGAATTACATGACCCTAAATTGAATACAGGAACGCTTAACCCAAAAATAGGTAGTTCTTTCTTAAATTCTAATTATACTCAAATGTCTCTCTACGACTTCATGCTCTTCGATGAAATCTCAACAGACGATAAGATTAAAGAGCTGAACGAGTATGTAGGTATTGAAGGCAATACAGAATGGAGAAAGACGAAATAATTGATTTAAATAACCCAATATTTATAAAAAATGAATAAATGAAAATAATGCCTTATAAACTACTTAAAGTAGTTTATATAATACTTGCTATAATTGCAGTAGTTATGTATACATTAAGTTTAATATTTAATATTTAAAGATTATGATTGATTACATTGTATTTCCTGTTGCTGATATAGATGAAGAGAAGTCAGCAAAGATTGATGAACTTAATTTAGTTCCTCGTAGTAATGTTAGTAAAGACAAAGTATTGATGAAGTGCCAACATTATAAAGAAGTGTTTCCTGAAAAAGTAACTAGAACAGTTACTACTGATGAAGAAGGATTGGAAATTATTAGTATTGAATATCCTTATGAAACTTATTCTAATGAAGCACTTGCTACTTTATTGTCAAGTCCTGAATGGAATTTTAAAGAAGATGAGGTAATAGAAGATTCCCCCATAGAGGAGTGACATTGCTTTTTATTGCTTAACTCTAAGCCCTGCTTATAACAAGTAGGGCTTTTATTTTGTTCATACAATACCTAACTTTTAATAAAATTATTACTTATGGCTAAAATAGATTAATTGTCGAACTTCTTATATTGTTCTTTGTTATGAGTGTATAGTAGCTGCTATAAGATATTCTTAATTTATTAATCTAAACCTTATTTATTATGCAAGTAATTGAAAAAGTTAAAGTCGTTCCCGAAGGTTATAATGGCGCAGGGATGGACGGTTATGGTCGCCGTGATGTTAACGGTAAAGCTAATGCAGGTCTTACGCTTGGTATTATCGGTACTGCTCTTGGAGCTTGGGCTTTATTTGGTAATCGTCGTTCTGCTGGTGTTCTCGGAACTGGTGCAGGTCTCATGGGAGACGGTTCTACAAATATTAATGTAGTTGGTGCAGGAATGGGAAGTACCGGTGCTCCTACTGCTTTCCAAGCATGGAGTAAATCTTGTGAGGATACTCTTGCTTTGCAGGGCGGTTTGTATCAGTGGGCTTTAACTCAACAGAGCCAACGCTTCCAAGACCGTCAGGTAATAGACAGCGAAATGTTCGGTTTGTATAAGTCACAGATTGATGCAGACTTCTTGCTGTACAAGGGAAACCGTGATAACTACGATTCTCTCAAAGCAGAGATTAGCGAACTTAAAACACAAGTTGCTGTTAGTGCTGCTATTCGTCCTTATCAGGATAAACTTATCCAGTGCGAAATTGAGAGAGCGTTCACCGCAGGTATCAATTATGTCGATAAAAAGACTTGTAATGTTATCTATGGTGTTACTTGTCTACCTAATGAGCCTACTACAACAGGTCTTGTTGGTAGAAATGCCAATGGTTGTCTACCGTGCGGATTTACTCAAACGGCTAGTACTCCTGCTACATAATATTACTAATCAACTAAAGAATAAGTTATGTTACCTATTAATCAAGTTATACTGGGCGGAACAGACCCTTTGTTAAATACTGGAAGTCTTACCGACCAAATCCAATATTTAGAAGAACAAAAGCGACTTATTGAAGCTAGACAAAAACAGATTCAACAAGCTGCTAATGGACAACAAACTTTACAACAAGTTAGTCCTCAACAAACTGCTAAAGTAAGTGTTTGGGACTTGATTGATGCAGAGATTGAACCTCTTACTAATGAGCAAAGAAATATGCTTGCTACTAATGAAGAATATGTAGCTAACTATAATAATCTTCAATCTATGGTTCAAGCAGAAGTTCTTAATCTAGTAAGAGCTAATATTGAGAACAGTCCGGAAGGTAAAGCTTTGTTAGATAATCAACTAAAGTTAGTTAAGAATCTAAAGACTAGTATAATCGAGATGTCACAAAGAGAGATGCAATTGTTCAATGCTTTTAAAGAAGCTAGTGCAAAGAATCCTTCTCTTACTTATGATGAATTTATTAAAACTATGAAGTAATGATAGAGGTAAGTGTAGTAAAACAAAAGCTGCAAGATTACATTGTTAATCAGATAGATATTCTTGGCGAATCTAATCCAGCTATTAAGTTAGTTAAGCCTTTGGCTAAACGTGCAATTATTAATAACATTGATAGTTTTGATAAGTTTATCAATACTATTGCTAAAGACGGAAAGATTGATATTGAAGGTATAGTTGACGAAGAGATTGAAATAATCAAATCTATTCCTAACTTTGATTTTAATATTCCAGTTCTAGGTAATGGTAACATCTCTAATGGTAACATAACTCTTTCTATTCCTTTTATTAATAAAGGAATTATGTTTAACCAGTCTGATTTGGAAACATTCAGACAACTATTAACTAAGTAATATTATTATGAGAGAAGTACCATACGAGACAGACCATGATGTTCGTGCTCGTTCTCGGAGAGACGAAATATACGAACGAATTAATGATTTCCTTGCTCGTGGCGGTCGCGGAAGAAGTGGTCGTGGCGGACGTGGAAGAGGAATGATGAATCGTATTGGATATAAGACTTACGACAACTACGACAGGGATGAACAAAGAGGTTACGGTGAACGTCATAGATATGATGAAAGTCGAGGTTATGACGGAAGTCATGGATACGATGAAGAAGAACGTATGCTTCTTATGCAAATGCTTGGAGTAGATGGAAATGAACGTTATAATGATTATGGTGATGAACATTTTAATAAGCAGGAAGCTAAACGTACTGTTGATGAAATGTACCATGTCAAAGACGGTAAGAAATATATCGGTGAGAAATACGATATGCAGAAAGCTCACGAAGTTTGTAGTAAATTCAAAGATAAACTAGAAGATGAAGTAGAAGTTGCTGATGTTTATGTAGCTATTAATGCTCAATATCACGACTACTGCGAACTATTCGAGAAGTGGTTCGGAAAAGGAAACTTTGACGATATGATATTCGAAAGTGCTATCAGCTTTTGGTTTGATGATGTAGACTTCGGAGAAGATAAACTCTGGAAATACTTTAATGAATTGAAGTAATACAAGTTCTGTTATATTCCTAAAGAGAGATTACTAAATAATAGTAGTCTCTCTTTTCTTTTTAAAATAAAGTTTTATATTTGCGCCTGTAATATAAAACTTAATGCTTATGGGAATATTTGTTAAAGTGTTGTTTGTAACTATAATAGCTATTACTATTATAGTATTCGCATGGAAAGAGATTACTAATATCCTTCCTGTGAAGGTTGTGTCTTATGTAAAGATAGCAGGTGTGCTATAAGTGTTATTTTAGGTACTCTATTATTCTTATTGTAATATGGACTTCGGGAATATACTTAATGAAATTCTACGTACTACTGCTACTAGTTTCGATTTTGCATTTGTTATTTGTGTTAATGTACTAGCGTATTTAGTAATTAAACTAGTTGACAAACTTAATGGAGATAAAGTAGTAAGTACTTGGAATAAAAGAGTGATAACTCTTGTGTGTGCTGTATTAATGGGAGTAATATACTTCTCGTTAAAGTTAGGTGATGTTAAAGTAGTACTTAATTCTATTATTCTTAGCTTCGTTTTTTGGAGTTGGATTCTGAAACCAATACTAGCCTTCTTCAAGATAGATTATAAGAAGTTTATAATAGAAGATGATGAACCTAATCAATATCCAAAGTAAGTACTATTAGTAAGAGTAGTAAATGAGAGTCGGCTAGCAATGGTCGGCTCTCATAGTATACACATCTCTTTATGGGGGAATAAAAACTACGTCCCACGCTCCTACGCTTTCACAGAAGCCCACCATTGCATTTTAGTGTCTAACCTTAACTTACTATTATCCGATAGACTTGCGTGTCTCTATGAGCCTTAAAATGCGTCATGTGTATAAAAATGTTTACAATGCGAATAACTGTAAGCTAAATAGTAAGCTAGATAATAGTGCTGAATCAAAATTATTAATAAAAGTCTTGTTAATACCAATATAATAACTATATTTGTTATAATACTAATTCAAAAACAAAAGTAATATGGCTTCATTAAATCAAATTGTATCTGAAATAGCTCATGCTATTCATCAGCCTAATAACTTTACTACGAGACAAACTATTCGTAGTGCGGTTATTCATACATTCAATGAACAGATAAGACAGACTTATGAGCGTCATGCTAATGTCGATAAGATATTAATGCAGAGATATAGGATAAGTCTTATTAATGTTCCTGACGGAGATATATTTCAAAGTCTTGTAAGTACGAAGTATAAAGTTAAAAGAAGCAAGACTAGAATACCTAGACCAGTTCGTCTTGATAATAATCTTCCCTTTGTTAGTGTTCGTACTGTTGGTTATGATAATATGGCTATTCCGTTTATTAAAGAAGCAAATGCTCAATTTTATAAAGCATTGCCAGGAATGTGTACTAGTCTAAGTTATGATTATATCAATGGTTATCTATATGTTAATAGCAATGGTAATCCTTTGATTGAACCACTAGGACATATTATTATTGAATCGCCTTTTGAAATACCTACTGAAATACCTGTTGAAACAACAGAAGGAGTTGAATCTAACTTCGATAATGATGATGAGTTTATCATTCCCGAAGATATGGTAGAACGAATCAAAGATGTAATCTATAAACGTAATCTACTTAATGTAGAGAGAGTAACTAATGAAGTCCCAGTTAAGGATGATATAAATAAACAACAAATAGAAGTATAATTATGGCTAGCGGTGAAAGATACGACCACAGAAATATGTATACTAGTTTTATAAAGACAGCTGAAGAGGATTATGTTCTCGTGTCTGAAAAGATAGCTAGATACAAATCTTTATTATATAAAATCAAATATTCTATTGAACAGAATAGAAATGCTATTGAAGCTATATTTGATGTATGTGTCTATAACTATTGGGAATGGAATACTGACGAACTAGATGTTGATAGAAAGATGGAGACAGCAATAGATGCTAAGTTCGTCAAATTCGATTCTTCTAAACAATTAAGATACGGTAATATATATCGTAACTTAAAACAATACTTTAGAGTACTTCGTAAAATAAAAGAATATGAGATAAGACAGCAGAGAATTAAACATCGTAAGAACATTACTCGTCCTCAATACGAAGCCTATTGCAAGTTATTCTTTAGAGAAGTATCTAAAGAAGTTCTAAGAGGAAAAGTTTATAAGTTTGAAAAGAGACTTGGTTGTCTTATCATAGAAAGAGTTATAGTTAGAGATAGTTTTACCACTGCTGATGGAAAAGTTGTTAAGTTCAAAAAAGTAATTGACTATTATAAAACAGAACTAAACAAAAGAAATCTTCTTGCACAAGGGCTTATTCCTTATAATAAGAAAGACCATGCAGCAGCCTTACTAAGAGGTGAGAAATACGAAGGAGTTAAATATGTGGAGTATCTTGATAATCCTTATTACTGTAAGTTACTTATGATTGATGGTACAATTAAGAATAGACCATTGTTTAAATTCTATGGAACTAATCTTCACATGAAACGTAGTAATGATGATATACTATCTGAATGTAAGACTGTTGAAGATATTATTAATGTCGATACTGATATTAATAATCGTCTTTCTTTAATTAATAAGTTTGACCCAAGTTACACTATAAAATATATTAGAAATAATGAACAAAGAGCTATCTTCCGTAGAAACTATTATCGCAAGACTTGATAATGATTTCAATATTATGAATAGCGATTATATACCTAGAGTGGGTGCTTGGTGTATAGATGCTATGAATGAGATGGGTATTCTTCAATATGAAGAAAAAGAAACTACTGTTGATGTTGTTGATAGAGTTGCTTATTTCCCATGTTGTATGAACGCTTTTAAAGTTTATGTTGAGGGTTGCGAGATTTCCCCCTTAAAGAAAAGTAAGTGCTCTTGCTCTTCCGGTACTACCGAGCATTTCGTTCAAGATAGAGAAAGAGCTAGAGAACGTGAAAGTAAGCGTACTGTTGAGATTGACCCCGAAGGTTACGAAGGAAAGAATTACGTGTATCTTCGGGATGCTAATGCAATCCAATTAAACTTTGATACTGATATTGTTACCGTATCCTATCTTACAGTTAAGACTGTATATAGTGATACGTTTCATTGTAATATACCTGTTATTCCTAATAACGGTAAACTTATTGAAGCACTTGAATGGTTCTGTATGTGGAAGCTACTAAGTAGAGGAATTAAACATCAGGTCTATTCTTTACAAGGTGCTATGCCAGTTAATCCATATTTGTTATGGAGAGATTCTCGTGACAGAGCTAGAACTTCTGTTATTAATGAAAATCAAGATGCTAATGCTTATAAAGGTTGGTCGTCATTCTTTTATAATTCAACATTTAGACCTAGAGACTAATGGAAATAGTTAAAGAATTAAATAAAGATGATGGGTTAGAATTTATAAAGAATGGTTCTATTACCCATGCTGTAAATGTCATAGTTTCTAAAGATGGTAATTCTATTCAGAATGAACAGTCTTTAGAAACTATTGTTACTTTAGATGAAAACGAAAGGATAGTAGGTATTATTCCTTGTGCTAAAGAACTTGTCATATTTACTGCTAGTAATAAGATATATCGTTATAATGAAGATAATAAAGAATTATCTTTAATTGAAGCATCTTGGAAATGGTATGGCGGAGAAGTATTTGGAACTTATACTTATAATGTTCGAGGTGATTTAATAATAGCTATTAGTGAACGTGATCCTAGAGAAGATGTTCCTCTTAAAGTTATTAATCTTAATAATGCTAATTTAGGTTCTGATAATATATTTACTTTAAATCCTGATATTCCTCAAACTACTGTTGTTGATTACGGTCAAGAATATGGTGGTAGAATGAGAAATGGAACTTATTTATTATTTATAAGATTTGAAATTAGTGATAATGAATTTAGTAGTTGGAAAGATTTAGGAGTAGTTATTTATCTATCCCCTAGTCTAACTAGTAATATAATATCTTCTGTAACTCTTCAAGGACCTAGTAATACTACTTCTACTTATGATATTAGAGACTATGCAAGAGAAGATATTGAATACAACGCTAATTCTATATTTGCTACTTTAAATATAGATAATAAAAGTGGAAATACTTTTAAGTCTTTCCAAATAGCTTATATATGTACTTATAAAGATGGAAAAGAAGCATTTAATTTAGGTTCTTATTCATTTAACGAATCAGGTACTTATAGAATATCAGGAAATCGTAGTAGTAAAGAATCTATTTCAGTAGATGAAGTTTTAATATCCGCTAATAACTTCAATCTTTATAATGTAAAAACAATGTGTAACTATAATAATAGATTATATGTTGCTAATTATAAAGAAGAAACTCGTAAGTTAGATATTTCCAATATTGATACTAGTAGTATTGCTGTTGGAGTATGTATGGAAGAAGATTACTATGGAAATAGATTAAATGATGGATATGTTTTAAATGTAGGTAAACCAATAGAAGATGAAGTATACAGATTCTATATTCATTATGTTCGTCCTGATGGTAGTTATACAGAAGGTATAGTAATTGAAAATAATAATTATCGTCATAAAAAAGACGATGGCACATGGGAGAAAATACCTGTTCAAATAGTTATAGGAAGATATTATAATACTTCAACAAATAAAGATGTTGATATTATGTTTGATTGTTATGATGATACTAAGGTATCTGATGTAAAAGCTGCAATCGAACAAGCTAAGATAGATTATCCCGGTTATTATTCTTCTACTATTAAGGATAAACTAGGACTTATAGATATGGCAGAAAAAGCTAAAATAGATTATTATTGGTTTAATCTTGACCCAAGATTTACTAATGGTAATACTACTCACGCTAGTCCGTATTGGAATATGATATTCTGTTGTCCTTATACTAATAATAATGGAGATAGATTATTTAGAACTCCTCATAAGATTAAAGGAAACTTTACTTTTAGAGAAGTTCCTATGTATGAAGGTTTTGTAGGTTTCTTTATAAGTTATGAAGAAATACAAAGTATTCTTATATGTGATGGTATTGTTGACCAACATAGAGATATTGCAATAGGAACTGATACTAATAGTAAACTTCAAAGTAGTTTTAATAGTGTTACTCCTTATGGATATAGTTATCAGTTTTATTCTGATGATATATATGTATTAAAGAAAAGTGCTACTCCTAATGTATTTGTTGATTTAGGAGTATTTAGTTTTATGAATCGTGATGCTCAAAGTGCTAATGAAGGATGGGCTGCTAAATATATTGCTAAGGATTGTTTTCCGGGTTCTAATAGAATAGCTAATATAGTAAATACAGACCCGTATTATAATATAGAAAATACTTATAATATGGGAGTATCTGCAAGTATTATAAGTAATACAGGGGGACAATATTATAAACTTACTTTTCCTTCCGTTGGAAAAGCAATAACTCCTGTAACTGTTAATGTTATGGATGATGGGAGTGCTAGAAAATTAACTACTATTGGAAGATTACTTTATGTAAGTCAAGAAATATATATTAAGAAAGAAGGAGTTAAATTAATTCGTTTAGGACAAACTAAATATATTAATGGAGAAATTACTCCTACTGGAAAGTATATGTATGGAGATAATCTACAAAAACAAAATGTTACAGGATTTGTATCCCTACAATCAGTTATCATATTTGATAGTGGTGGTGTTAAGTTTGCTGGAGATTGGTGTCCTAGATTTGGGGATGATTCTTTACAAGATGAAAGATTTTATAGGAGATATATAGATAACTTAAATCCTTCTGCTAATACTCGTGATAATCTTCATATAAATGCAGTAGAATTTTATAAACAAACTCCTTATCTTCCTTCTGCTAAGATAATGAAGAATAATGTTCCTGAAGTTTATTTTACTTATACTAGTTCAGGTGTTATTAAAAATATTGGTAATAAGCAATTAACTGCCGCAACATTATTTGATTTATATGAAATAGCTTCTATGTATTACGATTATGCTAGACCTAACTTAAACGCTTATAATCCAAATGCAGTTAGTAATCAGATAACTACTTATGGTAAATTTATTCGTAGAAGTAATGTTTTACAATCTGAATCAACTGCTAATGCTTGGAGACAATTTCCGGCTGATGGATATAAAGTAATAAGTGAAAATAAAGGAGACATAATTAATATACTTGGAATAGGTATTTATCTTATTGCTCATTGTGAACATTCGATGTTTATCTTTAATAGAGATTCCACTCTTGCTACTAAAGATAAAGACGTTCAAATGTATATGCCTGATGCTTTTGATACTGAATATCAAGAAGTATTTACTAGTGAAAAAGGATATGGCGGTTTACAAGATTATAATGCCTTTACTTGTAATGAAACTGGTTATATATTCTTTGATAAAAGTAAACGAAGAATATATAGATTCGATGATAAACAACTTAATGATATTACCGATGGTATTCAAAGTATTATAGATAATTATGTAACCGAAGATACTATTATTGATATGGGAATGGATAAAGAGAATAACAGACTAATCTGCTCCTTTACGGGGGAAAATTGGATTATAACCTTATCTTATTCCTTTATTACAAGTAGTTGGATAAGTATTCATAATTATTCAGGTAAGTATTTTAATACTAAAACAGAGTTATATTTAACTAATGATAATGCTCTTAATTATGTATATAGATTAGGTAATATAAAAGTAAATACTTTTCTTGATTATGGGGATTGTACAATTCCTGAATCTAAGAATATATTTTATCTAGGTGATAAGAATGTCGGTTGTGCTGTAATAGATATAATATTTAACTTAGAGTTTGAAACAATTAAGTTACTTAATTATATTTGTTATGCTATAAAAAATTCTAGTAATATTAATTATAGTGGAGATAAAATTCTTATATTTACAAATTCATGTATATCGTCCGAATGGGATATTAGTAATGAAGAACGTAATGTTCCTAATCTTACTAAAGCATATTATGAACATGGTAAATGGAACTTTAATTACTTCCGTAATCTAATTAATACAGTTGAATTGCAAGAACCTATAAATAGGTTAACTGGAAAATATAACTTTAGTATAATGGATGGAGAAGAAGATAGAATAACGATAAGTAAGAATTATAAGGCTAGCGACAGTCTTATCAATGGTAAATATATTGGTATTCGTTTTATTATTCATGAAACTAATTCTAAAGTTAGTCTAAGTAATATTGAATGTTATGTTAATAAATACAGAGAATGAGAACAATTAATAATCGACGACCTAAAGCATTTATTGGTGCTGCTATATCTGTTGGTACTCAACTTATTGGCGGTATTATTGGAGGCGCTAAAAGGCGAAAAGCAGAAGAAGCTGCTAGACTAGAACAAGAACGTCAAACAAAGTTACAAGCTGCTCAACAACAGGCTTCCTATATGACTGAAAATGCTGAAAATGATGCTAATGTTTATAAGAATATTAGAAATCAGTTAATGAGAAATGGTGGAAATATCCCCCGTAAAGGGGTTCCTTTGATTGCCGAAGGAGGTACTGCTATTCCTATTAAGAAAGATTCGTTTCTTCTTAAAGGACGTAAACATAATACTGGTGGTATTATAATCGGTAAAGGCAAGAATAGTATTGAAGCAGAAGGAGATGAAGTAGTTCAGATTACTCCTAAACAACTTAAAGTGTTTAGTGCTCAACCTATACTTAATGGTAATAGCCCTGCTGAACTAGTTCAGAAAGGTGCTGAACCTTCTAAAGTATTTAATGCACAAGAATCATTTAAAGATAGAAATGGTCTTAATGATGATGGTACTAAAAAGAAAAGAAATATGAGAACAATAACTGGTAAAAAGAAACTAGGTGGTTTGTCTCGTAAGAAAGATTACGGTTCAGATAAGAAGCCTTACCCTAGTGTTAAGTCAAATGATTTTGCAGGTGGTGGACGTAGTTATCCTATTCCTACTAAAGCTGATGCTCGCGATGCTCTTAGATTAGCAGGCTTACATGGTCGTTCCGATGTGAAAGCTAAAGTATATAAGAAATATCCTGAATTGAAAAATAAGAAAGCTGTATTAGGAACTCTTGGAAGTTTAACTAGTGCTAATCGTAGATTGTTAGCTCTTAATCAAAATGTTCCTTCTGCTGGAATTACTGCTGGGGCAAAGATTATTAATCCTAGTGCTTCTAGTATTAAGCCTATGAATTTATCTTCTAATAATGGAAGTAAAGGTTTTAATCTATTTAAAGGAATAGATAAAGGAGAAGCTATTAGTGCAGGTATTGGAGCTGCTGGAACTTTAATTAGCGGACTACTTAATAAAGGTAGTATAAATAAAACTTCTGCTCCACAAGTCCCTACTCCTCAATTAATTGCTCCTGCTAAACTTAAAACTAGCATTAATATAAATCCTCAACTATCAGATGTTAGAGAATCCGAACTTAGTCAAAATAGATTAGTTGAAGGAAATACTGCTAGTTCAGTAGCTAGTGTTGCTAGACAACAAAGAATATCTAATAATGCTTTAAGTCAAAGAAGTAGATTAAGAGGTGAGAAAGAAAATCTTGAAACTCAATTGCAAAATCAAGATGCGATGAATCGTCAACAAGTAGCTTTTGCAAATGCTCAACAAGTAAATAAAGCTAATAGATTTAATGCCATATCTGCTATTCAAACTGCTAATGATAAAGTTCAAGCTGCTGCTAATAATCGTACACAAATGATTGAAGGTATTACTAGTGCAGTTAGAGATTATCAACTAGGCGTAGATAAAAGACGTTCAGAAGAAAATGCTATTGCTGCTATGATGAGTGCTAATCCTGAACAAATGGAATTGTTCTTAAAACTAATGGAAAAGAATAAAGGTAGACTAGGTAATATACGAAGTACTTTATTCAGATGTGGTGGTAAGAAAAAGATTGCTTAATTATAAATACTATAACTATGCCGATAGATATTAAAACAGCAGGTTATCAAAAAAGGGAGCGGGTTGCCGCTCCTTTAGATGTTTACAATAGTACGTTAAATACTCTTCAACAGAAGCATGATACTGCTATTGAAACTAGTAATCAGATTAAAACATTTCTTGCTAATAAGCAATTAAACGAAGCTGAAAATGAGTGGCTCGATAAATATTCGAGAGATGTTAATGCTCAAATAGAAGCAAGTGCTCAAGAAGGTAGTTATGCTACTGCTTTAACTACTGCAAGAAGATTAGCCGGAGAAGTTGCTAGTAATCCAGGACTTATTGGACGTGAACGTTATCAACAGGAATTTAAGAAGTTCCAAGATGAAGTTACTAATAGTAATGCTTATGATGGAGATGTTAAGGCTTATACATTGGAACAGAACAAATATAATTATCAAGACCAAACAGATGAAACAGGTAAAGTAATAGGTGGTAATCAATTCCAACCTAATTATCGTCCTGTTGAACAAGTAGATTATAATACTTTATATCAGAAAGTATTATCTACTGTTGGTGTTGATTCTAGTTCTGGCGAACAATTAGTATGGGGAGATGCAGAAGGTAATCTTAAAGATGGTCAAGGTAATATTGCTGCTGGTGATATTCCTTATCTTAAAACAGCTAGTGGTATTCAACAACTATCAGCAGATAAGATTCGTGCTGCATTTGAATCTGCTTTAAATGAAACTCCGGGTGCTCGTGCTTCTCTAGAACAAGACTATAAAGTAAATGTTTGGAAAGCTAATAAGGGAAATAAGAATAATCTTGTTACTAAGCCTGACGGAACTATTATGTCACAGAGAGAATTTGAAGAGAACCTATTTGCTCCTAGATATGCTGCTTCTGCTTATCGTAGAGTTGAAAGTAGAATTAATCCTAAATTAGGATTTAATCTATTAGCTGCTGCTCGTAAAAATTCTGCTAAACCTAAGACTGGTAAAGAACCTGATTTACTTCCTTCTTTAGCTACTATTGGTGGTAAAGAAAAAGTAGAACCTGATACTCCTGCTAAAGTACAATCTCAATTAAATACTCTTAATGGTCAATTATCTAATATGTTTTCTTCTTATGGAATATCTAAATCTCTTCCTTTAGATGAGGCATATAGTAAACTACGTTCAGGTATTGCTAATAATGTTACTTTATCTGATGCTGCTAAGAAACAATTATTAGATGAAGCTAATACTTATTATAGAGGAATAGCTAATGCTAATAATCGTTTAGATGCAATGAAAGGACATCTTACACAAGAAGAACAATATGCTTCGGAGTTCTTAGGTAAGAGATTAAGTAATGGAGATATGGCAGATACTAATAATCCTATGCAACTAGAATATGCTAATAGAATGAATAAGTTATTTACTGATTCTAAAGGCAATAGTTTCGATACAGTTCTAGTTAATCCTCTTAATGATAGTAGTAAAGCTGCTATTATATCTAAACTTAGAACAGATATGGGACTGACTAGTAAAGATGTGTCATTTAGTAAAATAGGAGATAAAGAATATATTCGTATTAGTAAAGACGCTTATACTCGTTTAGCTCCTGAAATAGCAGATGTTCTTAAACTTAGTCCCGTAGGATTTACTACTGGTAATAATGCTCCTGAAAAATTTACTAGAAACGATGAAGTTTTCTATGGAAATAAAGTATATGGTAGTTTAACTACTATGGGTATTGCAGGTTTTAGAGCAATAGGACGAGGTGAAATAACTACTGCTAAGAGTACTAAAGATTCTCCTGCTTACGTATATGAAAAAGCTGCACAAATATCTAATGCTGCAACCGAACGTATATCTGAATCATTACCGTCTACTTATGTTGATGTTAATGTATTTGATTTACCTCCTCATATAGTTGCTACCGGTCAAGGATTTGAAGACGACCAATTAAAGAACTATAATGAAAGAGTAATGAACATGATTAGTATTGCTAATCCTGGAAGTATTGTTATTAAGAAACGTAATGCCGAAGGAGTTCTTGAACCTGTTGAAGATAGTAGAGAACGTGATGCTATTATGCAAACTATTCAAGCACAAGTTAAGAAGAAAAATATTAATAATGGTTGGTGTAGTTCTGCTTCTACTGGTGAATATGGAGTATTCTTAAATATTCCTTATACTCCTAAAACTGGAAAGAATAGTGCTAAGAATCCTGATTCTGAAATGGAAGAGAGAGTACAAAATGCAGTAGCCGGAGACTATATGATTACAGGTGCTATTCTTAATGATGAAATAGAAAGATTCAAATCTTTACCTGCCGTTAAAGCAATGGATACTCTTAATTCTATTAAATATAATAACGCACTTAAAAGGAATTATCGTTTATCTGATGCTGAATTTGGAGATGGAACATATTCTGCTGTTACTAATGGTGATAGTTTCTATCAAATATTAGACGCTAATGATGAGCCAGTAATTAAGATTACAGAAGGTGAATTATTTCAACGTATGTTTCAGAATAATCAAGCTAATGCTATTCTTGCTCCTGTTAAAGAGGATATAAATCTTATTAGTGCAAGGAATGGTTCTATTGCAAATTCCCCCATAGAGGAACAACAAGTTATTGCTCGTCCGCTTATGCAGAAGGCTATGATAATGGCAGGTGCTACTGGTAATCTAAATGAATTAGATATAGATACTAAGAGACAAGTATTTCAATTCTTTAATCGAATGTATTCTAGTCTTACAGGTGAAACTCCTAGTCAAGTTATACTTAATCAAATGAACGACTTAATGAAGTAAGCGTATGCCAAACATGTTTGATAATATATCAGTAGAAAAAGCTCCACTAACTAGTGGGGCTAATTCTGTTAATATAGCTAATGATGTTCCTACTGTTACTAAATATAAACCTGATGTTGCTGCACAGGGTGACTTTATGTTTCGTAATCTTACAGGTAAAGAAGTGTTTACTGGTACAGAGGAAGATTATCATTCATTAGCTAAGTATGGTGCTGAACCTAATAGATATCAAAGTAGAGAAGAATTAGAAACTCTACGTGCTAAGAATCAATCAGCTTGGAAACAGGCAGGTAATGCTTTAGGACAAACTATTGGTACTGTTATTGGCGATACTGTCGGAGGTATGGGTATGCTAATAGATTTAGCTACTGCCGGATTATGGGATGATAAACCTTTTAGTAATCCTATTACAAGAGCTGGCGATACTATATCTGATTATGTTCGTGACGATTTATTTCCTATATATCGTGAGAACCCTGATAAAGCATTTGATATGAATGACTTTTCAGGTTGGTTCTTTAGTCAAGTTCCTAGTATTGCTAGTTCTCTGTCTTTAATGATTCCTGGCACTCTTTTAACTAAAGGAGTTGGAGCTGTTGGTAAAGGAGTTGCAGCATTAGGACGTAGTAGTTCTAAAGTAAGTCGTGCAATGAATTGGGCTAAGAAAGCTACTAAATTAGATAATGTATATCGTGCTAATAAGTTAAAACTTATCGCTAAAGATGGTATTACTGCTATTGGTATGCGTCTTGGTGAGAACTATCAAGAAGCTCGTGGAGTTGCGGAACAAATAGAAGGAGAAGCATTGTCGTTATTTACAGGAATGTCTGATGAAGAATTTCAAACTTGGTTAGATAATAATCCTGATATTGCTAATGAAGCTAAAGAAAGAACTAAAGAAGAAGCCGCTCTTATAGTTGCAGATAAAGCAGCTATGCGAAACTTTGGATATAATGCAGGTAATGTGTTCTTTGATTATATGCAATTACGTGCAGTTAATAAAGCATTAGGTCAAGTTAATCGTGCTATTACTCCTCGTATTCGTTATTCACAAAATCAAGCTCTTGATAGAATAGCTTCTACTGGTATGGAATCTGCTAGCCAAACATTAGGTCAAGCAGCAAAAGGTACTATTAAAGATTTTGCAGGTAAAATAAATCGCTTTGTTAATTCTAGTGAGAATCTACTATTATCTGAATTAACCGAAGGTATTGAAGAAGCTATTAACTTTGTAGGTCAAGAAGAAGGTACTTTATATGGTCGTTACCTATTAGGTCAAGCTGAACAATATAATGGTGCTGTATCTATGGATAGAATAGAGAAGTACTTACAGAATCCTCAACTATACAATGCTGCATTATGGGGAGTTATTGGAGGTGTTACTTTTGGTGGTGCTATGTCAGCTATTAATAATCGTAAAGGTGGTAATGTAGAAGAGAAACAACGTATTGCTGAAATCAATGGTCGTGAGCAAGTATTCAATGAATATGCTCGTCAGATGAAGATTATCGAAAATGGTGAGAATCCGTTTCAGATAGAACGTGATGCTAAAGGTAATCCTATTACTTATCTTGATGATGGAACTATTAGTCAAGACCCAACAATAGGTACTACTCGTTATAGTAAAGTTAGTCCCGAAGAACAAGAAGATTTACGTGCTGCTGCTAAAGAGAAGTTCACAACTACTCTTACTTTAAATGCTATTCGTTCCGGTAACTATGAGTTACTCGAAGATTATATTGAAGACCCTAGACTAAAGAAAAAGCTAGTAGATGCAGGTCTTGCTGATGAAGCAGAATATGATAGAGATACTCAATCTATAAAGAAAACTATGCGTACTGTTCTTAATAGATATGTTAACTATTCTAGTGCATTGCGTAGTGCTAATATAGATGATGCTCTATTAGATGTAGCTATATCAGAAAATATAATTAATGCACAAGAAGCTGACTTACTAAATAAACGAGTAGAAAGACTTAATACTATTCAATCTCAATTAGAGAATACTATTCCTGCTATTAATGAGATTCTTGACCCAATGGCTAAGAATCGTATGCAGTTAGGTATATTAGAGCAGTATCGTCGCGAAGTAATGTCTACTTATAATAGTCTAAAGAATAGTAATAATCCTTTGGATAAAGCACAAGCTAGTCAATACTTAGATATATCTAAGATAATAGAATCTAAAGTTAATGACTTACGTAGAGGTTTAAGTCCTATGGAAAGTTTATTCTTAGATAATGTTCGTAGTGTAGAAAATATAGCTCTTGGAATAGAAGGTAGTCAAGAACAAAACGCACTTATTAAGAAACAGATAGACGAATTAGATGAAAATGATGTAGCTCTGTTTAAACAAGCAGGTAAAGACTTTAGTCTAGGAAGTTTATCTAAACAAGTTCGTGCTATTAATTCAGAGTATATGGATAATATGGGACAGATACTTCTTGATGAAATTCGTAGAGATAACTATCGTTCTAATATTATTACTACTAATGAGCAGGCTAAAGAGTTTGAAGATACTCGTAAGAAAGAGTTTGAAGAAGCTGCTAGGAAGTTAGTTAAGTCTGCAAAAAAGAATCTTAATGATTTCGTTAATGTAGCTACCGAAGAAGAACTTGCTAAGTTAGATAAAGCGTTAGATAATGCTTTTACAGAAGAAGAATCTCAAGATACTAGTAATAAGAGTTTATCGAATGCTGTTAGTATTCTATCTAATTCAGAGAATGGTAAGAAAGATATAGCATCTTTAAGAGAAGCTATTACTAAGAGAAGAAATAGTCTTGCTGCACAAAGTCAGGCACAGCAACAGAATGGGAATAATCAGCAACAAGACCCCTCTATGGGGGAAGCGAGGAGCGAAGCGACGAGGCAAGAAGAACCAGAGGTTAAGCCTATTCCAAAACCTAAACCAAAGACTGCTAAAGAGAAGAAGTTAAAAGAGACATTAGATAAAGTAGTATCTAAAGCTAGTTCAGGTGTTATAAATAAAGCTAATATTAATAACTTAGAATTTACAATAGTAAAGCCTTTTGCTAGTTTAGGAGATGTTAGTAGAAAACCAGTTAAAGTAAGTGCAATAGACGTACGTGTTAGTAAATTTGGCAATGTTAGTATTGACGGAATGGATGCTAAAGGTAATATTATTGCTGATGTTACTATCGATGAACTAAATGCCGCTATTGCTATCGGAGATGTTACTTACGTAGATACTAGTAAATCTGATGAATCTGCTCCTGTCGATACTAACGTTCTTGAATCATCTATATCTGATAATGACTTAGAAGGTCAACGCCAACGTATAGAAGAGATAAATCTAATTATAGATTTATATAATCAAATACAAGGTAATCAGATAGAAGGTAAGACATTTACTAGTCTTAATGATATGATGGTTTATCTACAACAGTTAAATCCTAGAGCTGTTAGTTTGTATAATGATATTAAGATTCTAGCTAATCGTCAAATAGTAGATGGTAAGATAGTTAATGTTGATGAAGAGATTAAAACTCCTTCTGATATTATACAAGAAGCAAGTAAGACTTTAGATAAAGCTGTTGCAGAGAATAAACAGAATACTAAAGATAATGGTTACTTCTTTAATTTAGTTAATTTAAGTGATAGTAAGGTTTACTCTCGTATCGGTCAGTTGAAGACTAATGATACAGTAAATGTAGAACTAGATGAAAACGGTAATCTTATTGTTAAGTCTCGTGGAATTAAAATAGGTGAGTTTCCTAAGATTGGTTATAATAACGGTAATGTAGAAGTTATGAATCAAGGTTGGAGATATACTGTTAGAAACGATAGTATAGATTTCATAACTCAACTTCAATCTATTATTGCTAGTGAAGAACCTAGTGCTAAAGAATTTGTACAACTGCTTAATAATATACGTCGTTTGTATCGTGTTCGTAATAATCCTGAAGTTGAAGGAACATTCGGACATCAGCTTAATGCTCTACAAGAGAATGGTCACTGGCAGAATTTAACTAGTTTATTCGGTGATACTCAAACTAATCTATTAGATAGGATTAAACATCTTAATAATATCATATTCTTTAATAACGCTCTTAATGTTAATCAGTCTAACTTTAGTGCTATTGTTAATGAATCGTTGACTAATTGGATGAATAAACTCAAGAAGTCTTATACTGACATTAATAACTTAAAGTCCTCTATTAGTAATACTAAGTCTAAGAAGAAACGTTTAGTTGTTGGTCGTACAAGTTCAGGTAGTGTTATTTATGCTAGAGATAAACAAGGTAATCCTATATATCGTAAGTTTGGAGACGTAGCTACTAGCGAAGCTACTGACGGTTATCGTCTAGTAGTAGGAGTTGACGGAGGAGTTGCCGATATTAAATCTAATAGTATTATCGCTGCTAGTCGTATTCCTAGAGGAGTAGTTGGTATGACTATTAAAGATTCGGAAGGTAGACTTATTGCAGTTACTAGTCGTGAGAATACTATGAGCAATAGTGAAACAGAAGCTACTGAATATACTAAGAGGTTTAATGAAGGATTAGATAAATTATTCCATTCATTAGTAGATGCTACTCTACAAGGTAATACTGACTTACATCAACAACTATTAGACGAAATATCTAAGTATGTAGGTAAGCAAAAAGCTCTTTATGGTTATGAAGTTGTAGGTCGTGCATTTCGTCCTCTTAATAAGATTGGAGCTACTATTTACTTTAACGTTGCTGATAGAAATGTAGCATTTGCTATACCTGGTGAAACTAAACCTAGAAGACTTATGGCTCGTATGCCTAATGGTTTTGTTCCTACTAATAATCATGGTAACTTTAGTACTATGATGGAAGGAGTATATGCTACACTTACTCGTAATATTATTAATTCAGCTATTCGTGGTGAATCTAATTTATTTAGAATGGTAGACGGTAAACTACAAGCTAAGATACCTAATATACTTCAAGATGAATGGATGGACACAGGTTATAATAGTTATGAAGAGTTTGTAGCTAAGGACGGAGTACTAGTTACCGATTTAGGTAATGTTACTGATAGTAAAGGTAATATCATTAGTAACTTTAATTATGTAGGAGATGTATATAATCGTAATATTACTCTTATGAATCCTAGTCGTAGTGCTGGTCGTACTAACGCGGCTAACGCCGCTATTTCCCCCGTAAAGGAGCAACAAGTTGTATCTCCTGTTGCTACGCCTGACCCACTTGCTAGTCAAGATAGTGCTCCTCAAGTAGGTACTCTTATGGAAGTTGCACAAGCTAATACTACTAATCCTAATCTATTATCTATTATTTCGGCATTAGAATCTGCTGGCATTGCTCTTAATCCTGATATTGAAATAGTAGGTGAAAAAGGCAGATTTGCAGGAATAGTTGCCGGTGGTAATACTATTACTCTTACTAATAGATTCGATACTCTTGAACCTGAGCGTAGAGTACTTACTCTTATACATGAAGGTGTTCATTATCTACTTAATGATGAACGTGCTAATATAGAGCAATCATTTGGTGACCTATATGATAAGTTTAGTAGTTTTATTAATCAGGATTCTGCTTTAGTAGAAGAATACGGAAGATTCTTAAATAGTGATAAACCTAGAAGTGTAGCTATTGAGGAATTTGTAGTTGAAGCTATTACTAATCGTACATTTGCTAGATTACTTGCTAGAATTAAATATGATTCTAAAACTAGTACTGAATCTAATAATCTATTTACTAAGATTATTGATGCTTTAGTAGAGATTATAGGTAAAGTTGGTAATATAGATAATACGTTACTTGGTGAAGTTCGTAATCGTTTATCTACTATTGGATTAGAAACATCTGATACAGCTAGTACTACAAGTACTGTTCACGATGATGTATTCGACAGGGCAGAAGAAGATACAGGCGTTTCTACTGATGATGTTTTTGATATTCCTGATATAGACCTAGATTTAGATAGTGCTATAAGTGATAACTATCGACAAGTCGATAACTTCGATAGCTTAGTGGAAGGTTTAAGTAGTCGTCAAAAGGCTATTGTGAGCCATTTGTTTGACACTGGTGAGCTTAGTTTTGTATGTAGCTAACTAAGATAAGCCTAGAGACGAAAGTCCCGTAGAAAGCCTAAGAATGAGCCATTCTAAAGCCGCCTACGGGACTTTTCTGTTTTCCCTATCTTACTATCGAGACGCTATATAAAATGCGAATTTCGGCAGAATTTTGCGGTCTACGGGCGTTCGGTAGCCTTCGGAACGTGCGGTTTCAGACTATTCGATAAATATATTTGATAGTGTTGATAATAATGCTATCTTTGATACTGTTAGTAATTACTTAATTAATAATATAAAGTATATGAGTTGTACTCCTAGTAATCCTAAATTAGATAAGCTATTAGAGCTTACTAATAATGATGTTAGAAAGTCTACCGAATATCTTGCTACTATCGAAGATACTAGTTTTCGTGAATGGTATCAAGAAAAGACTGGTAGAGATTTCAATGAAGAGAGTATTGATGCAAACACTGTTAATGCTATTATAGCATATAATAACAGAGAAACAATTAATACTCAAGATTATGTTCAGAACGTTCGTACTTCACGAACTGGTATATTTGGTAATGATATAGCAAAGGAAGACCATGCTATTAATATCCTTAGTACTATTTATCTAAAGAGTCAAGGAAGTATTCGTAAAGCTCTTGCTAATAGAAAACGTAAAGGTGAGAAAGAAGTCCTAAAGGATAAAGCTGGTAACGAGTTAAGTCCTCAAGCTGCTGTAAAGTTAACTATGATTACTTATCTTAATCGACATCTTAAAGAGAATGATAAGAAACTTACACAAGAACAAAAGACTTATATCGGTACTATTATTCGTAATCTTTACGATGGTGGTAATTATAACCGTAATGAGTTATTTGATATTGTTATTAATTCACCCGAAGTTATTAGTCTTAGCAAAGAGTTTGGCATAGACACTAACGAGGATTATGAAACTAATGATGATGCTAAAGAAGATAGTGAACAAGGTAGTCGTCAAGAAGACCCTGAAACTATTGCTTCTTTACGTGCTGATTGGTCTGAACTAGCTGACCAACGTAAAGACATTGATAAGAATGTTAGTAAAGAAGTAAAAGAATGGTTTGCTCGTTTACCTAAAACTAATAGCAATTCTTTTATTAATGAAAAACCTGATACAGCTAGCAATACTTATTCAGGTATAGCTGAAAGTGCTGGGTTCTCTAGTTCTTTTAAAGCATTGAATAACTATGGTAACTTCTCTAGCGTTGAAGCTATGATAGAGAGTTTTCATACTATTGCTGAAAGATTTGAAGAAGTATCTCATTTAGAATATGCCGCTCGTCTATTAGAAGATGAAGCTAATGTTCAGATAAGAAATAAGATATTTACTCAACTAAAACAATCTATTTGGGAACGTAATGAAGTAATTCAAAGTGCAGACGGTTCTAATGTAGTGACTAAGAATCGTAATACTTTCCCTAAACTTAATCTGCAAAATAAGATACTTAATAGTTTTGATTCTCTTGTTCATAATCCTTCTATTATGAATGGAGATGTTGCAGTATTAGAAGAACTTAAAAATAGATTATCCACATTAAACAATTCAAATACAAATGAAATACAAGAAATCTCGGAAGAGCTTGCGGCAATCTTTAATAAATATAACTTCGGCATCAATAGGCAGGGTGTTGTTAACTACATTCGTAGCTTCGGTGATAGTCAACTTTCTAATATCACTAGTCTTATCAACGATTTGCTAGAATTTAATAAAGTTGTAGCTAATGCATCTAATATATTAAAGATAGATAATGAAGCACAACGTATATATTATGCAGGCGAATATAGTAAAGCTAAGAATGATGAAGAATATACAGTAGTTCCGTTTGATAAGTCTCAACTACAATATAAAGGCGGTTATGCTAATAATATAGCTAATCGTATATCTGATAAATTTAAAGACTATCAAATAGTAGATTCTGAATTTAATAGTATTAATGCAGAGAATAATCTAGTTAGTGATATTCTAAAGAATAATTATATTAGTAAGTTCTTTGAAAGAATTAACGATAATCGTTATAATGATAATCCTACTGCTAATGCTGAACTTCGTGATTATCTAGTTAAGTTTACTAATATTCCTCAATATCAGTACAGTAATATACTTATTGAGAAAACTTTATCTAACGGTAAAGTAATTCCAGGTCTACTTCGTCTTACTGATACTGGTTACGAACTTACTGAATATTATCGTGAGTTTGGTGCACAATTATATAACGGTGTTAGTAATGAAGTTACAGGTAAAGCTAAGTCTTATAAAGATATTAATGCTCTTGAATGGGATATTATTACTCTGAATGAATACGCTAACAACGGAGATAACTATGAGATGGCTAAAGGAGTTAAGAAATCTAAGTTCTTTACTCAAACCCCTTCTGATGCTCCAAAGACTTTCGTATTTAATAGTTATAAACTAGATTATACTGGACTATTTAATACTAATGGTGATATTTATAGAGGACATCCTATTTATGTAGCTTATGCTAACATCTATGCTAAAGAATTAGCAGAAATGGCACAAGCTATCAACTTCTTATTCGAGACTACTGTTGAGAATGGAGTAGTAACTATTGTATCAGATGAGAACGGTAAACCTAAGATAAAAGAAGAGTTTAAAGATTTACGTAAATCAGAAGCTAGACTTAATTATCATTATCGTAAAAGTATTCTTGATAGCAATGGCAATCCTACTGGTAATGTATTTAAGTTTAGAAGTTTACTTATTGATAAAGTTAAGAATCTTAGTAGATATAATAGTGAGACAGCCAAAAGTGTAGATATGAATTGGTTGTTCGAAGGAGGCAATGTATTCTCACTCCTTTACGGGGGAAAGAATAGTGAAATATCGCTAATACAAGATGAGAATGGAGAGTATAATATTAGACTTACTGGTGAGCTTCGTAATTCAGTTTATAATTATATAGATAATTATATCAATTATAGAATACAAGAAGCTGTTGCTAAATACAGTTCTAATAAAGAATTTGTAGATAGATATAAGAACGCTAGTCAAGAATCATTTAATGCTTTTATTGCAGAAATGGTACTTAACTATGAGATTCAATATAACAATCTTAATGATATGTTCTTTGGAGATGAAGCATATTATAAAGATTCTCGTGATACAATTAAACGTAATAAAGAATATCAAGCCGGAGGATTAGCTTATGCAGGATATGATTTATATAATGTACAAAAGCATTTGGGAGATATAACAGTAGCTCCTAATAAGACTATTAGTATAGATAGTAGTTTCAAATATATTACTCTTGAAGATGTTCAAAGTAGCGGTAAAGTTCTCGATGATTTAAAGAAGCAATTAGATATAGCTAATGTATCTAAAGAGACTAGAGCTTTTATACTTAAACAGTTCTCTAAGGATAAATCAGAAGTAACAAATGCTCAATCGTTTATTACTCTTGATGAATTTGTTCGTAGAATGTATCTACGTGGAGAGTATGATAGTTATAAAGATTTAATCGAAGCTCTTTATGATGAAACTAAGCCTATTGATAATGTTAAATTAGGAGAATTATCTAAGAAAATACAAGTTCAAAAGAACTTCTATTATGATTTAGAAATAGATAATGATGCTAAATTAGCCAATCCTATTCAGATTAAAAATGCTGAATTTGTACTCATACCTAGATTTTTAGGTAATAGTGAACTTGCTGCTTTAGCTAAATATATGACTGATAATAATATAGATCAGGTTAACTTTACTACTACTGAAAAAGCTACTACTAATAGAGTACTAGAGTTTTGGGATTCTCATGGGAAATTCCCCTCTAAAGAGAAGTTGAAACAGTTTAACTTGGATGTTCAAACTAAGTATAAAACTGGTTGGTATTCTAATCTTTATACCCAGCAAGATATTCCTCAACACATGGATGGTGAGAATAAGGCAGGATTGCAGATTGTTAAAAAGCTAATAGATAATATTGGTAATACTCCTGAAGGTCAATCTCTTATTAAAGATTTCTTTGATAACTTTACTGCTAATATTCAAGATAGTTTTAAAGATGCTGCTTCTCGTATTGGTGTAGAGATTGATGCTAAAGGTAATGTAGTATATGAAGGTAATCAAGCTAAGATAGATAATAATCAGTTTATATCTCTTATTAAGGATGAGTTAACTCGTAGAGGATTAGACAGTAATTATCGTAAGTATGCTGAAATAAATCCTGAAACTGGATTGCCTTATATGCCTGCTTGGACTAATCTAGTTCGTAGCAAGATAGAAAATATTGTAAATAGTATATTTACCAATCGTGTTACTCGACAAGTACTTCCAGGATTTCATGCTAGTCAAGTTTCAGATATTGGTATGACCGAACTATCAGGTCGTAGTGATTTAAGAGACTTAATGCAATCAAGGGTAGAAGAAAAACATGGTTATTCTCTTGGTCGTAAACTAACATATCATAAAGATGGTAGTCAAATAGTAGAGATACTATTACCTAAATGGATGGTAAAGGCTTATAATACTTATGATGCAGAAGGTAATCTAGTTAAAGAAGTTACTCTTGAAGATTTACAATCTGCTGGACTTGATACTATGATTGGTTATCGTATTCCAACAGAAGGCAAACAATCAGTAGCAGTAATGAAAGTTGTAGGTTTATTAGATGAATCTCAAGGTTCTACTATTATTGTTCCTGATGAATGGGTATTACAAACTGGTGCTGACTTTGATATTGATAGTATCTATGGTATTTATCATACTGCTACATTCGATAAGAATGGTAAGCCACAGAAAGTTGAATATATAGAAGGAGAAGATGATGCAGCAGTAAATAGAAGATATAATAATTATCTATTTAATAATCTAAGTAAAGAAAATATTCAAGATGCTAGGGATATTGCAATAGATTTAAGTCAAGAAGGACTTAGTTATGCAGAAGCCTATGAATCAGCTATTACTAAATATGCTGAACAAGGAGGACTTTATTCTAAAGAAGAATTTAGCAAGCTAACAGTAGCTCAACAGAATACTCGTGATGCTCGTAACAATAAGATAGTAGATACATTTATTAAGATAATGAATCTACCAGTATCTATTGGTGAAAACTTATCTTCTAGTAACTTTGAAGATATTAAAGCTGCAAAGGCTAATATCTTTGAAGGTTTATCAGAGACTTATCGTAATATTAATTCAGTAATTGCTCAAAATTGGTATCGTGATGCTAATATGTCCGGTGCGCGTCTTAAAGCTATTTCTGTTAATCGTGACAACTTCGCCTCTATTAGTAACAAAGCTAAAACTATTATTGACGGTGCACACGGTGGTTTTAGGTTTACTTATACATATAGCACAGAGAAAGAAGCAAAAGACGCACAAAGTAAACTAAGAAAACGTTTTAGAGATGTAACTAGAAAAGGTAAAGAAGTAACAGTAGACCATAATCAATTAGGTTGGAGTTACGATAATCTTAATATAGATAATCGTTTGATTACTCCTTATTCTTCTGAAACTACTGCTCTTATTCTCGATGGTGTAAAAGAAGGCGGTGTTCCTAATGTAGATTTGTATACCTTTGACGTATATAAATCTATTGTAGATTGTGGTGCTAATTATGAAACATCTATTCTATTTATTAATCAACCAGTAATAACTGAACTTATTGCTAGACAAAATACTAACGATAATGTATTTGGAGAAACTGGATTTAATCCTCTTATTGGATTAAGACGAGACATGTATATAAGATTGGCTAAAGCTGTTGGTATTCCTGCTAATAGTATTACTAAAAAGACTCGTCTTAAAGATGTTAAGAAAATGCTTGAGAGCAGAGGAATAGAGATTAATGAAGATGAACTTCTTGAAGAAGGAATAAAGGTAACTGAACTAAGAGAACATCTTAAAGATGATGTAGAGAATGTTAATTCTACTAATACAGATAATCTTATATATCAAATTAAAGCGTTAAGAGCATTTGAGTATTTCAAAGAGATAGGAGACCAAATCAATTCTAATATGATGGTTATTACTAGTGATAAGTTTGGTGCTGGTAAATCTGCTAATGAAATTGATAATGTTATTAATCGTATTAATGATATTAAAGAAAATAATGTTATTCGTATAAAAAAAGGTCAACCTGTTCTTAAAGCAGTTACAGAAGAAGGTAATAAATATCTAATAGATGCTATTTATCCTAAGACTAATTTCAATACTATTAATGATATTAATCAGGATGAATTAGAATCTGCATATCCTTCTTTATATTATCAGCTAAAGTATAGTTGTATAGCTACTGAAAAGATTATTCGTGATAGTGAGATATTCAAAACTCAAACACCGCAATTCCGTGAATTAGTTAGTAAGTTTGGTATTCGTAATCTTCAAACTATTCAGCAGTTAGAGAGTTTCATTATTAATATGAGCCAAGCACAGTCTAACTTTGTTAATACTAACAGATTCATAACTAGAAGTGATAATGAGTTTATACCTAGTTATAATATAAATCTTATTAGTAGCCAACAAGATACTCGTGCTAGATTATATGGATATACTGATATAGTAGGTAGCTTCGATATGTCTGATATGTCTGAAAAGAACGTAGAAGCATTTATGAAATTATCTCCTGCTAATAAAGTAGCATTAATTCAAAGATATACTTCTGATAATAATCTATTTAAGAACCTAAATGTTGAATATAAAGGTCGTCGTAATAGTTATGATAGAATAACTATTGTTGATAGTACTATATCTACTGAATCTCAATATCAAATGTTCCGTAATGCTTGGCATAGTAATAATCCATTTATTAAACTTGCTACTATGGATTTGATAAGATATTCTATGGTAGTAGAAGGTTATAAGTTTAAAGGTGGTACGGTTAGTAAAATTATTCCTGTTGAATTATTATATGGACAAGATACTGGTATTGATTCTGATAATGGAGTTTCTTCAGCTACTAATATTATTAACGATTCAGATAGGGCTATTAATAGCATGATTCAATATGGTAGTGAGATAGGAACTTATGAAAGAGCTAGCAATGATGCAGCTACTATTGAGAAGTTACGTGACTTATTCTTTAGAACTAATCCTAATAATCCTGATGTATTAGTATTTGAGAATAAGAAATATAAAGAATCTAATAAGATAACATTTAATAGATTAGGTGTTGGAAAACTTAGCTTTAAGGAAGCACAAGAACGTGGAATGATTACTGGTAGTGAGAATAACCGTAGGTATCGTCATTATGCTAAGACTAATGATAATAACAAAACTCTACGATTATATAAACTAGTATATTATAATGATACTGTTTATATGTTACCTACTAATCCATTAGAACAGAATGAAATTGGAGAAGTAAGCGTTAATCCTGATAATAATAGAATGTTTCTTCCATTAGATATATTAGAAGATGTTTCTATTAATCAGTATGATGCTGCTTTTATTAGTTCTGTAAATATTGGTATTACTTCTGATACTCGTAAGTTTATGGTTCTTCCTACTGTATTTGAAAGAGGAGCTGATACATTAATCGAAGAAGTATTTCCTAATAGTACTGTCTTGACTTCCCCCATAAAGGAGCAACAAATTGATACTTCTCGCAAGTACATTGTGGCAATTACTGATAACAATGCTTTATTGGAAACTATTGAATCTCTTGATGCTGCTGGTGTTCATGATTATGTTGTTGCTGCTCCTAATATGAATTATAATAATATTCGTAGGATTATTAATGAACGTAATAATGCAGATATTGCAGCTAAGAGATTACAAGCAGCTATGACTAAGTTAGATGCTAATGAAGTTCAACTTAGAAAGAAGAAATCAGATAATTCTGAATCTCCTTATTATGCTCAACTTAAAGCTAGCATTAATCAAACTATTAATGATGTTAATGTTAATGGTATTGGATTTGTTCCTGTTTTACAAACAGTAGTAGATAATACTGGTTTTAGACCTAATGGATATTTCAGATATGAAAAAGAAGGCAATGTTTATATCGTTACTAACTTAGGACGTATAACTACTAAGTCAGTTAATCTCGCTCCTGATTATTCATATAGTAAAAAGACTGTTATCAATAGTGTATCTCAATTAGAATTTCCTAGACGTAATGCTTTAACTCAAGTAGTTAAAGAAAATGCTAGATTAGATAAGTTCGCTAATAATAATATTATTCGAGTTCAGACAGAAGAAAACTTTATTAACGAAGATGTACTTGAATCAGCATTAGTAGATAATGATAGAGAAATTAACGAATATATTTCTCGTGTAATTGAAAGTGTTGAAAGAAGTAATGCTAATGTTGAAGAAGCAGCTCTTAATGATGCTTTCCGTTCATTTACAGCTATTGATTTACGTTCTAATACAGCTACTAAGTTAAATGATAACTTACGTGAACAAGCGTTGAGAATTATCAATGGTTATACTAATAGACGTATTGATGATTTCTTATTTGATATACATAACTTCTTTACTACTTATGTTACTAATCCTGACGGAACTTATAAGTTAGATGAAAATGGTAACAAGATAGTTCAAGAAAAATGGAGTATAACTAATAAGAAGTTATTCGACCGTATGTTAGAGGACGAAACATTACGTACTCGTTATGAAATGTTCCTAGATGATATTAATAGATTTGTAGAAGACTATTCTATTATTGAAGCTATTCAACCTTACGATATTGATGAAGCTCATAGTGTAAGCGAAACAGAAGAAGAAATAGAAGGTTTACGTAGAACTAATGATATGCTTAAACAAATCAAAGATAAGTTCAAACGTATTAAAGACTTAGATAATGTAGTTAAACGTAGTACTAAGATGTACTTTGATAGTTATATTACTAGTCTTTCTAGTGACCCTCGTGTTCAATCTAATATGCTTAGTATTACAGAAGCATTTGAAGATGAGAACTTCTTCCAGTTTTGGCTAGCCGATAGTCAAGAGACACATATTCCAATAGTTCAGATAGTTCTAAAACAAATGATGAATCAGTTAAGAGCTAGTGAGATTAGTGCTCGTGATAAAAAGATAGCCTTTACTACCGCTATTTCAACGATTATCGAAGACGCAAAAAACAACGGTATAAACGTGTCTCTGAACGATATTTTGGACGAAAATGGCAACCTTTTGCTGCCGTATAATGAATCGTTCACCGACAAATTAAGGTCGCTAAAAGAGGCTGTAAAGCTGGCTCAAATCGACGACCCGAATGGTCGGGACGGTCTTATATATAAGAAAGCTAAAGACGAATTAGAGAAGTTCTTAATAGATAATGTAGAACGTGAGTACAATAAAGAATTCTATCAAGACTATTATAATATGAACCAAATACTTAATAAATATCCTCAAACTTATGTTAAGTTAATGAAGATATTACATGAGGAAGGAGATATATTAAGTACGATGATTGATAATGATTATAGTACTCTTACTGTTCAAAACGCAAGAAGACTTGAAGAACTTAGACATGAGTTAGCAGAAATGCGAGCCACTATTGATATGGACGGTAATTATAAAGAGAATTATCAAGAAGCTAATGCTGTTAATAATTACTTATCACGTAGACGTCAGTTAAATAATAAGTATAAAGAAAGTAAACCTAAAGATGCTTTTACTATTCGTTATAAACAAGCTATTGAAGGTTTACAATATCCTGAAACTTCTGAAACTTATAGAGAATCAGTAGAATGGTTAAAGGCTAATACTGATTATAAGTTAAAAGGAGAGTTCTTAGATGAACTAAAGAAAGCTTATATGGATACTCGTCTAGGTAATCCTTTCGATAGTTTCGTTCGTACTATGGCTTATGGTAAGTATGATTCAGAAGGCGTTATTGACGGTACTAAGTTTACAGATGTTCAAATAGCTAATTTAAAGAAACATCAGGAACAAATGTTTGCTGCTGCCGTTGGTCGTGTTAAGCCAAATGAACAGAAAGCTCAAGAATGGTTAGATAACCATGTTAGTTATATCAATACTGTTTATTATGAAGCTATGTATGTAGCTATGAATAAGATGGGTAAAGAAGTATTTGATAAATGGTATATTGATAACCATGTTGTTAATCCTATTACTAAAGAATATGAACCGTTGCCTATTTGGAGACAAATGGTAGTTAAGGATGAAGCTAACAACGTGGAATATAGTGCTAAATACAAATGGTTAGAAACTAAAGTTAAAGAGCAGTATAAGAATCCTAACTACGATGAAGTTAAACTACAACCTTCTACTAATAAATATCGTAATGATAAGTATTATGGAATGAATAATTATCAGCAACAATTGTATAATGAAGTAGATTCTCTTCTTAATGAACTTGTTAAAGATAAACGTAGTCGTGCTTATATTAATCGTGGTTATTTACCTAATCAAGCTATTGAACAACCTAGTCAAGGTTTTGCTGACTATTGGCAAGACTTTAAACGTAGTCATGGTTGGTATGATACTCCTAATAAGTCTGATATAGAACTTAATCTATATAAGAGATTTAGTAATGCTCCTATGCTTCATAGTTTATCGGAAGTTAAGTTACTTCCTATTCGCGAACAACAAGAAGGAGAAACTAAAGAAGAATATCTAACTTATGTTCGTGAAACTCAAGCTAAGAATAATGAGTTACGTAAACAAAGAGCGCAGGAGAATGCAGAACGTAATAATCCAAATGTTCTTGAAAGACTTAATTCATTTATAGATAGTATGTATAACTTTAATACTCGTAATGATATAGCTAGATTAGCTAAGATTACTAGTAATCAATTACGTAATATGGATATTATTAAGAGAAATCCTAATGATAAACTTATGGATAATAGATTACTTAGTAGAATTACTGGTAAACAAGAAATACGTACTACTAAGAGTGATGATTCAAATATAGTTAAACACTTCGAGAATCAAGTTCGCAAGTTAGTATTTAATGAATTTGAAATGGATGAAGGTACTCGTTCTAAAGTATCTCGTGTTATGCGTAATATGGTATCTAGTAAGTTTATGATGTTAAATATTACTGGTGGTATTGCTAACGTTCTATACGGTAAGACACAGATACAAATGGAAATGGCTGCCGGACAATTCTTTAAATACAAAGATTTCCGTAAAGGTGAAAATGAATGGATGCAGAATGTAGGTAGTTATCTAGCAGATGCCTATAATGAAACTACTAATAATGAAACTAATGCTGTTATTAGATTATTTAATGTTATTGAATCTGATATGGTAACAGAACGTTATGGTAAAGGTAGTAATCCAATGGGTAAACTAGAAAATCTATTATTTATCCAACAGACAGCAGGTGAGCATTATATGCAAAACGCTACATTATTAGCTATGCTTCATTCTCATAGAGTAGTCAATGTTGATGGCAAGAATAAGATAATGTCATTTGAACAATATGCTATGAATCTTAGAGAAGAAGCATTACTTAAAGTTCTTCGTAAGAATAATCCCGAATTAGTTTCTAAGTATGAAACCTTTAAAGATAAAGTACTTGAATCTTACGTTGAGAAAGAACGTTATGTTAAGTTTAAAGCTGATATAATAACTGATTTCTTACGTTCGATTCCTAAAGAACTAAGACAAGAGTTTAAAACTACTTATAAAGAAGATACTAAAGAAGAACGAATTAAGTTTGAACAACATCCTTCATTTAGAGAAAGTCTTATATTGAAGAATGGTGTTGCTACTCTTAAACCTGATAGTGGTCTTACTAATGAAGATATTGCTGCTTTCCGTAATAAAGTTATATCTGTTAATCATCAAATACATGGTATCTATGATAAGATAGGTGCTAATCAATTACAGCAGTCTTGGTGGGGAGCATTACTAATGCAATTCCATAAACACTTAGTTCCTGGTTATCAAAAGCGTTTTGGTTATCGTTTAGGTCACTTTGATGGTATATATAATGAAACTAGAGAATCTATTAGTAAAGGTACTTATGTTAGTCTAGGTGAATTTATAGCAATGCCGTTCAAGAAGTATTATGAATTAAATAATAGTAATGAACTTCAAGCAGTTCGTACTCTTCAAGGTATTGCTAAAGGTTATGCAGATTTTGTAGCTAATCTTACTACTTATTATAATATTCTTCCTGAATATGATAAAGCTAATATTCGTAGATGTTTAGGTGAATGGATAGCTATTACTAAAGCAGTAGCACTATTTGTAGTAGGAAAATTAATGCTAGATGACGATGATGATTCTACACAAGTAGCCGACTATATTCTATATAGTGCTGACCGTCTAATGTCTGAAACTATTCAATATACTCCATGGGGAATAGCTAATGAAGGTAAGAAACTATATAGTCAACCAGTAGCTGCATTAAGTATTGCATCTGATAATCTTAAATTACTGGAAGCCTGTTGTAGTTATATTATTACTGGTAATCCTGATGATTTATATTATAATTCAGGTACTTATTCAGGTGAGAATAAACTTAAAGTTAATATAATGAAACAGATACCATTAGTTAATCAAATTATAAAACATCAAAGACTTGGTGCTAATAATAGTTACTATAAAGTACGTAGTAGTCCGTTTAGTGGTTTAGGTCAAGTTGTTGCTAATATGATTACTGATGAAGATGAAGAATAACTAACTACTTAATATTACAACTCATAGGAAAGCCCGAACTGCTCGTGAGAGTAATTCGGGCTAATTTATATTCTTGAATTATTTTGGATATTGCATACACACTGTTAAGTCTCCTCCAATTTCTATATCTATATTATTAGCTAAGACTTCTATATCATCTTTATTTGTCCACTTTCGCTTAGTAAATTCGAGTTCATAAAGATAGTCTACTGAACTGTCGGTTATAGACTGACAAATAATATCTTCTCTACGAGTATGATTACGAACTATCTTGAGTTTCATGTAATCTCCTTTATATATCTTCATTCTAATATCTCCTTATAAATCAATTCGTTATTACTATTATATTCAGCTATATATCTATTACTAAAATCAGTATAAGATTTCTCAAAATCCACAACACTACAATTAGTAATACACTTAGGATTTACAACATAAATACTCTGTTTATATGTCTTATATATAACTTTCTTTTCAATAAGTTCATTTATAGCATTAGGAACACTTCTAATACTAAGTTTTGTTTCAGAAGATATTCTGTTAAAATTAAGATTAATAACATTAGAATTATAATCTAGATTAAATATAATATAAAAGTATAAAACATAAGCCGATTTACTAAGACCATAACAAATAGACATATTAAATTCATTTCTACGTACACTAGCGGCAACTCCAAAAGTTCTACCTTTAATAATAATTACTTGACCGTCACTATCCGTAGTACTATAAGTAGTGTCTCTAGCTCTGACTTCGACATTAGGTATTGTGAGAACTGGCTTACAATCAATCATTATCTCTCGATATCTCATAACATTTAATTGAAAATTATTTACCACAAATATACACAATATAATGTAAATTTTGCATAAAATAAGAACTAAATAATGTAAAACTTGCACTACTTTCTGCAAAAACATTCAGTATATACTGCAAATTGGCGAAACGTAAACGACTAGTAATCAACACATTAAATAAATAATTACGACTATAAAGAATAATAATCTCTTAATAAAATAACAATTGTTTTAATACTAGCAAGACTTTCTTCATATATTTACCTAGTTGCTTATCTAACCTGTTGTTTGTCTCACTATATCCCGCTCGCCTATCGGCTTGCTTCCTCCCCCATAAAGGAGTAGGATTAACAGTATTTCCACCCCTTTACGGGGGGATTTTAGCGAGCTTGCGAGCGTGGATAAGACCAGCAATACAATTATCCCTAGTACGTTGGTTTTATCCAAGTACAACATAAAAAAAAGAACTATCAACAGTATTACTACTATCAATAGTTCTAAGTTCATTCTTTAGCCCGAGTTATTATATAATATATGAATATTATAGCGGCTACTATTAGTAATCTATCTATTGTCATCTTTCATATCTTTTTTAGCTCTTTTGTATCCTTTTATATAACCTTCTACATAAGCTTCAGTACATAGATTTGATTGCATTGGAGTACAAGGGTGATAAATACAATTCTTACAAGCTCTACTAAATCCATTAGATTGATAGGCTTTTACTTTAACGCTTATTCTTTTTGTCATAGTATTATAAAATAAGAGTACCAGTATTACTACTAGCACTCTTATTAATGTATAACTAAAATGATTATTACTTATTCGTTTTTATACTTCTTCTCTACTTCTTGTAGTTTCAGATAAATACTATTACGAGCTTTAAGTTTTGGCAGACTAGCTGCATATCTCATAGCTTTACGAATTTGACTATGCATGAACTTCTTCTCCGACTTCATCTTTTATTTCTTCTTTTGGTTCAACATAAGGATTCCAAGTATTCATAAACTGGTTAAGTTCAACTACAACTTTTTCTGCATTATAAACATCATTATCAGCACTGGGAGTTATATCTTCAAGAATAACATGAAGAGTATTACTACCGTTCTTATCTTGCATACGAGCCAAACTATTACATCTATATATCCTATATGGTATTTTAGGATTTACTACTTTAGATTTGTCTCCATAAGTTTCTATGGATAATACATTATTTAATTTAAGCATACTTTTAGTTTAAATAATTATTTAGAATTAATACCGTATTTAGCCCATTGAAGAACAAAACCAAGATGTCCCCAAAGACTATTAACAACTTCTTCCATAGCATATTGTTTGCCAAGTTCTTCGCTATAATTCTTTGGGTCAACACAAGAAGAATGACGAACTGTATCAAAGCCAGTAAGAGTATGAGCATTAACAATGGTAGTCTTTTCTCCTATTGTTGTAACATCTACATCAGTAATAAAATTCTCAACATCTTCTTTTAGAATCTTAGTACCGTCATTATTCTCTGAAAGAGGATAATACGCAGCATCAGCTACATCTTTAGGTGACCAACTTTTATATCCATCTGGATAAGTAACTTCATAACCCATATCATCAGGATGAGCATTACCTATTTTATAACCAGTTGATAGAGCCATACTAGCTCTCATTGGTTGAAGTTCAACCATTTTAATTCCAATTGCTTTCATAATTTAATTATTTATTGTTTAAAATTAGTAATTAGTTTATTTTCCAGTACTACCAAATCCTTCTGTACCTCTTTCAGTAGTACCAAGTTCTTCGAGAGTTTCAACTTCATCCCAAGTAATCTTCTCACGACGACGAACAAGAAGTTGACCAACACGTTCCCCTTCTTTTGGAACAATAGGTTCTTCAAGGTCGTAAAGTCCTCTAAATACAAATAGTAATTCTCCTCTATAAGATTCATCGAGCGTCCCCGGACTATTTTGCATTACAAGATTTCCTTTAGTAAAACTACTGCGAGGTCTAAGTTCCATTTCGTAATTATCAGGAAGAGCAAAATGAAGACCTGTATGAACAACTATTCTATCATCTTGTTTAATCTCTATATTCTTAGCATAGACATCACAACAAGCATCTCCTTCTTTACCATAAGTAGGTAATGGAACAGATTTATCTTCACGCCATACTTTAACAGAGACATTATCAATGTCTCGTTCTAGTTTATCGAAGAGTTCATCTTGAGTTAATAAACCACTGTTAAATTCAATAATAGCATTAGCTATTGCTTTACTTAATTTACTCATTATAATTATTGTTTTTAAATTTATGATAAGGACAATCAGTAGGATTACTAGGTCTTCTATAACAAGAAGTAATAATAGTATCACTACTTCTTTCTAAGCACGTATAATGTTTATAAAAACAACCTTTTTCTCTCTTTACTAAATGAATACAGTTACCACAAGTTCTGACTTTATTCTTCTTTTCCATATAGATACTTTAATAAATGAACAAACCTGATTATAAATATTACAAATAGAACATGACCTAATATTGGAACAAAGAATAAAGCACAGTTAAGAGTAACTGTGCTTATTACTTCATCGTCTAACCTTTCATTAGTAATCTTTAGTGCTATCCCAGCTATTACAATCTGAATAAAACATTCTATAACAGGGACATCTAATAAGATTGTTTTTAATACGGTTTCTAACTCCATTCTTTACCACAATTAATACACTTAAAAGCAATTGGGTCATTTTCCTCTTCCCGTGGAACTTCTTCTAGTCTAGCACCACAATTAGGACAACGTGGAACAGTAAATAACCCAATTAGTTTCTTAATAAAATTCTTTATTCCCATACACCAGCCAATGCGTAATTAAGAGCTTTAAGACTAGTATTATAGTCGCCCTCAAATACAGTGTTCTTTAAACGAAGCTCTTCTGTCTTATAGTCTTTAACATTAGAGAAGTAGCCAGTAACAGCATTATAAGCACCATAAGCTGTACCTGCTATTTGTCTTTGTCCGACACCTTCTTGATAATACTCGAAAGTATCACAAAGAGTATTTAGTTTCTGCATAGATATTTCAGCAGCTTCAAAAGCAGAATTGTTTCTTCGGAATAAACCATTGTATAGATTCAATTCATCTACTCTTTCAAATTCTTCCCCCGTAAGGAAAGTTGCCGACAGATACTTCTTTACTTCTTCATCCGATACTTTGGTCTTAAACAACACTTTGTACATATCTTTTTCCTCTTCTATCTTACGTTCGGTAAGACCAAGTATTTCAGGAACAGTAAGTATCTTAGTATTAACACCTTTGTTATGTCTAAAAGATATATAACTTTCAGCTGATATTCTAGCTGCATGAAGTGCGTTCATACAAATAACTCTTATAGGAGTAATCATCATTTGTACAGCACTTCCACCGTCATGACTATTAGTAAAGACAAAATAATGTTGGATAGTATCATTTTTACCACCAATATTAATATCTTTATCAAATGTTGCTGACATAAATATCTTTTGTCCATAACCAAAATATCCTGCACGGTCAAGTTTTACCCTACCACCAAGAGCATCGTCGAAGAATCCGAAAGCCATTTGATTTTGTACTACTTCGTATCGAGACTTTACTTTCCCAAGAGGAATATTAGTATCAGTACGATAAGTTGCAAACTCACCAGGAACATCAACAAATTCAAACCCATTAACTACATTAGGAAATATAGAACCATCACGACTAGCACCATTATCGTGTGCTGGCATTTTGGCAGATAGCTGACATTTAGCAACTGTATAATCGAGTTTAGCTTTTACAATAGCTTCTTCTGTTGTCTTACAATCGCTAATGTCTACACCTATTTTACCTCTCCAAGCAATTCCTTTTGCTTTGAATTTACTTCTATAACTTGAATCTCTAAAGTTAAATTCCATAATTATATGTATTTACTAATTTCTATCATAGCTTGTTCACGAGTACATCCAAAGGCATTCATTATTCTTTGAATAAGTTCTTCTACCCAATCTTCTACTTCAAACATATTACTTAATTATTAACGATGTATTACTTTCTTGTTTAGCAATAGTAAGGTCAGCATCCATACTCAAATTAGCTGCGATAATAGACTTACTAGTACAAGACTTAAATTCTACCTTATGAGGATTTTGTCCAATCCATTGAGCAAGATTAAAGTTAGTAACATTTGCAAGTTCTGATAAACGAATATGAATTGATATTTCAGTATCAATAGAGAACACATCGTCAACAGTAACATCTACAAATGAAGATTGTTCAGATTCCTGCTCCTCTATGGGGGAACTTTCAGCTTTCATGTGAGCACTGATAATACGAGATAGATGCTCAATACTAAGACTTTCTTTAATTTCAGTACTCGCAAGATATTCAGTAACTATATCCATAAAGTGTCTGATAATATCAGCAATACGAACATCGTCTAACTTAGTAACAGTAGTATTACGAGAATAGACCTTATAAGTACTACCTTCAATTACTTTGTTACCGGACTTACCAGTAGAACCAAACATTATAACTGCTTCAAGAACAGCATCTTTAAGACGTTCAAGAATGTTATTTCTTGTTTTCTTAATTTGGTTAACACGAACAACTTCGTCACTACATTCTTTAACGTCACATTGATAACGTTTAATTACTTGAAGATAATCAGCAATCTTATCTTTAAGATTATCTTCTGTAATACCTAGTTTAGCAACAATTTCTTCTGTTGCTTCACCTTCTTCGAGTTGCAAGATAATATCCTGCAACTCTGCTTTAATACTAAATAAACTACTTCCCATTATGTCTTAATTTAAAATAAGGTTTATCTTTAGTAGAATAACACATATAACTAACAGGACAATCCATAGTTCCCCGTCTTTCACAATCATGGCATCTAGGAGAATTATCCTTTTTAATTGGTTTTAATACTTTATCTATTAACTTCTTTAGAACTTTCATTTTCAAATACATTTATTGGATATTTACTTTTAATTTCGATAACACTTCCTTCAACAATAGTATCTCCTCTTTTAATAGCTCTAATACGAACTTTCCTATGATATGCAGCTTCTTTAAGATTACTTCCAAATTGATTAATTAATCTTTTATTTTTATAAATAGCTACATAAAGACCCACTTGATATTGTTGAGTAACTATCTCAACTTTACCAAGTTCTTTATCATTTATTACTGTTATCATATTCTTCTTTGATTAACTTATTCTGTTCAGATATAGCTTTCATAATAAGCTCGCGAGAATCCCAAAGACTTTCAGCACCAACACTTAGATAATAATGTTCAAGTACTTGTTCATTAGACATATTTTGAAAGTCTACAATATGAGGACAAGCTATCATAGCTTCATTAAATTTCCTAGTAACATCGTTCAACAGATTATATAGTTTACTACGAATAACTACATTATCTGTATTGTTCTGTCTTATTCTAGCAATAAGAGCAGGAATTATCTCACTATTATGCATTATCTAATGATTTAATATATTCAATAGCTTCATCACGAGAATCACACAGCTTATCTAATTCGATATTGCGTTTCCAACCATCTCCTTCATTAGTAATAACAGTAACACCATACTTACCTTTGAAGGTAATACCATTAATATCTCTATTATAAAGTCCATGTTGATTATCTTTTTCAGAACAACTTAGTTCTATAATATGATTACCAATAGTATGATAACTATCAACAATGGGAGTAAAGAAATTACTTCCTTTAACTATACTTTGGAATATCTTAGCTTTTTCCATATTTACTTCCAGTTTGATTGCGACACCATTCAAGATTAGACCAATGATTATTAGCACTGTTACCATCTTTATACTTAACATATTTATATACGTTAGGTTTAGGATTAGTAACAAATGCTTTAGCAACGAGAGTAGCTATAAATAGCTTAGAACTATTACCATTGTGAAACAATGTAACATGAGGTCTTTCACAACCTTTACCACGATACCATTTAAGATAACGTTTACGATTATCAGACCAAACTCTTCCATCTTCTCCTATACAATAATTAGGAAAATTAGGAATAGTAACAAATCTAACTAAATTTTTAACTTCTTCCATACTTTCTATTTAAATAACGTGCACGTTGTTTAGCTTCTTCATAAGAATACACTTTCCTACGCTTAGCAAGATGGGCAAACAAATCAAGAGGAGCATAAACACCAGCAGTCCTTTTAATCTTACCATCAAGATAATTGTCGATTTTCTTAGATAGTTCTTCACGGGTTATTACAATATATATGAATCTAATATTGTTTCTATATACAACATTATCATCAGGTTGTTTAACTACTATATATTTAGCTTTTATCTGCTTTTTCTCCATTATCGGTTTTACAAATATAATCAATCTTATTATCAGAGCAAAGAAAATCTTACTGTTTTTCAGCATACGCAGAGAGCGATTCTAAGGCTCACTGTTAAACGCAATGCAAAAATAATATAGTTGTTCAGGTAAGTATAGTAAATCGTACAGAGACGAAATATCGGGCATTCTCGTTGATTTCCCCCATAAAGGAGTGTCGTTACTGTATACTTCCGACAGTCCTCTTTGAGTATAAGCTAACGATTTATCTCACAATCAGAGTATATAATAGAAACACTAACTTTACAAGGGAATAACAAAAAGCCCTACTGCTAATCTCTCGACTAACAATAGGGCAAGGTATCAAACCATGACTTACTTTAACAACTTATATACTATAAGGGTATCATCCTCTTCTTCTTTTTCTAACTTAACGTTAGTATCAGATGTAACACGAAGGCTTCGTATTATATCAGAAGCATTAACAGAATAATAACCATAATCTGAAACAGATACATTTCGGCATTGACCTTGAATATCTTCTGTAAGAAAACCTAGATATATTGATTCTTGTCCTTCCACTGGGTTGAACTTAACCATTAATAACATCTTTAGTTTATCTTTCAGATGTATATCTTTTATTATCAGTTTCTTCTTCTTATAGTCTATATAAGATTTATTATAATTAACTTTCTTCTTCGATATTATTTGGTAATCCAGTAGGCTCATTATTAAGTATTTTAATTAAATTCCCATGACTCGGGACATTCTTCACTCCTGACCTACATCTATATTCGACAAACGCTGTCTTACCAATAAGTTTATCTTTATTAAGAAGATAACTTTCACGAGTAGAAGCATCACCAATCGGCATACATTCAAAGGTTTCACCATTAACATCATTACGAAGAACGAATTTACTAAACTTAGGTCGTTTAGCTCCTTCGGGAATAATATCAATAATCTTGAATTTACCATCTAGTATTGGTTTACTTTTGTACATAGTAGAATTACGTTTGCCAAATTGATATGTAGCATAAGGATTACGAAGAATAGCTCCCTCGAACTTAGCTTCAACAAAGAGGTCTCGATATTTAATAATATCTTCATCTCCATTAAGATTATCGTAAGTATGAATAAGTACGAAACGTTTCTTATTATTCATGTGATAATCAAGAATAGCTTTAGCATTAACGTAATTAGGCATCTTAAACTTGCCAAACTCTGACTTCAATAATGATATACGACTAGTTTGAATCATATCATCAATAGCTAAGTCGTAACACCAAAATTGAAGAAAGCGATTATATGGACTTTTAAGATTCTCGGCAGCACTTAGAATATCATTTAGTTCAAGACCGGGAATATATAACTCTCCATCTAATACTAAATTATCTTCTAACATACGATTGAACTGTCTGTCTGTAAGTACTTCATTCAGTATTACATTCTCTAATACTGGACACTTATATTCAAGTCCTTTACGACTATGAAATACAAGTCCTTTAGTTTTAAAGAATCCTTCACCACGCATAACAGCAGATATATTACAACGAACACCATTAATCTTCATTTGAGCTAATAGTCCCTGTTCGTTATTATATTCATATATCTTAGCTAACATAGGAAGAACAAAACCTTCATTATTAGTATTGTACTTAGGAAGATAACAATCAAGATAATTAAATAAATCATCTTCATTTGTTATTTCAGCAGGAGTATTATCATATAATTCTCCTAATTCAGTACCACCTTCTCTACGTTTAGCAGCAACAATAGTTTTCCATTCTTTCTCAACACCTCTAGGCGGAACATATTCAGATGTAGTACCTGTCTTACCAACAATACCATATTTTAGAATTATCTTATGACCTAGTATCTCTGCTGACCAAAAGATAGGTTTACCTTGTGCATTACGCTTATAAAGAGTAATACTTTTCGATTCACTCATACTTCTTCAATTTTATATTTATTAGGTTGTTCACGCATAAGACCAATAGCAACCTCTCTATCTATTATCATAGACTTATTAGTATCTATAACAATAATCCTAACTTTAGGATTAGGAGGGGAAGATGTAACAGATTTCCGCTCCTTTATGGGGGAAGATTTGGTAATCCGTTTACTAGTCTTATTAGTTCCCCTTTTCTTTTCGTAAACAATAGGAGGATTAACTTCTTCATATTTAAGATTAGATTCATGAATCTTTTCAAGAGATTCTTTATCATAACCTAAATATATAAGAGCTGCCATTATCCATCTATATCTAAAATGAATAGTTTGAATATAAGGATAATTAGGTAAATCTAATTCATGAAGATAACTAACAATAGTATTGGAAGTACCATTAACTTTAAGATTGTGTTGAATCATCCTTATATCAGAAGCATCTAACTGATAACTAAACGGATTTACGTTGTTTAACTTCATTTGCTGTAAGTCTTACAATTATATACTTTTTAGGTTTACCTATTCTCGCATGATAGAACTTGAAACACTTTAGATAATCAGTACTTTCAGTCCACTGTATAAAGTTTCCTTTAGATACAGATGTATTAGTTTCATAATTAAACTCTCTTGGAATCTTATGACTACTATACATGTCTTTATCTAAGTAATTCTTAATGATAGCTAAGTGTTCAGGATTATCAAACTCAAAGTTACCATAAATTTTTATCTTAGAAAAGTCAATTGGTGTACCATCAGAAAGAGAGAGACGAATTAAAATATCAGGATTATCAACCATTTGTTGTCTGACATCATCGAGATACTTCTCTTCTTCATCTGTTAAAGGATACATAAAATAATAGCTATAAACATTTCCGCTATTACCGAAACTATTTATAGCTATTCTCTTTAATGGAGCAAATGAATTAAAATCAATTACTCTACGTTCTTCTTGTGCCTTTGGAAATGACACATATTCTTCTTCTCTACTCATATTCAAATAATGATTCAGTTTGTTCTATAAACGAATTAATAGTTTCTCTTGAATACATACTAACTAACTCCGAGAAATCTTTAGCACCATAACTTCTTGGAATAACAATAGGTATAATACCATATTCTTTTCGTAACCTACGAGCACCACGTACACCTGTCAGGTCATTGTCAAAAAAAGAAATAAGTATTCCATTGTCGTTTAGCTTAGATTGAAGCCAGTTATATTCGTAATCTTTGAGAACATAGCTCTCCGAAGTAACATTAATTACTCCTATTTGAGACTCTGACAAATTCCCCCGTAAAGGATAGGAATGTAACCAGTAACTTAATGCTAGATTGTCCTTATATGATTTAGTAATAATAATTATATCATATTTAGGTTTATCAAGATTAAGTATTCCAACAAGACCATTATGATTAGTTATAAACTTGATTTCTCCCTTATTTCTATCTCGAAGAGGAAAATAACATTCGATATTATAAATACCGTTACTATCAAGTCCAGTAACATAAGCATAACAAGGGTCTGATTCCTTATATGTATATTTAGGACTAGGTTGACAATACCTATTAATATACATTTGGTCAACAGGATAGACAAAATGAGTATTAAGCCAATGTAGACTAACTCCCCATTTTCCCCAAATATTCTTATCGTTATTAGTCCAAGTTCTAGTAGCTATTTCAATAATTGGTTTACTAGCTTTGATTTTAGATATTACTTGTTTAAGTAAGATTTCATTCTCTTCATCTACTTCTCCGTCATATATTATTTTACGGAAAGTATAAGCTATATGCTTTAATATATAATAGAAATCTGCCTTATTAGCAACATTTATATGACGACCAGTTTTAAAACTTAGTACATAAGCTACTAGGTCGAAACAATCGCCAAACAGTACACCTGAAAAATCTCTAATTTTTAGCTTATGTTTATTATTGAAAGCAAAGCCTAAAGTAGGATGTCTATCATTTCTAAAAGGAGAACATATAAGAGTGTTTAATTCAATACATTCATTTATAGTTTCAAGAGGTATATTACTATATTTAGCCATAATCATTTCTTGACTAACCTTAGATAATATAAATTCTTTAGTCAAGTCATTTTTGATTCCTCTTTTCATCTATAAAAATATAATATATTGTAGAATCGTTTTCTCTTACTTCTTTTAGTCTTTTTATTTCATCGAGTGTAGGACTTTTCCATTTAAAACCTCCACACATAGAATTTACACCTGTTCTAGCTTTAGATATAGCACTATGATTACAACCTGTATAAATACTAGCATATTGATTATTAAGAAATACTCTAATTCTATTTCCTTCTAAATCACATTGTACAATAGGATTAAAATAATCTTTTATCTTTTGATTTCTAGTACCATAATTAGAATTGTATTTTGGAGTACACCACTCTAAATTGGACACATTGTTATTAAGAGGATTTTCATCTTTATGATTAACTTGTGTAAATTCAATAGGATTAGGATTATCTAAAAAATATTTAGCAACTATTCTATGGATTTCTTTAGTTTTACTAACACCTTGTTTTTTATCACGTAATACTACAAAGGCATAACCTTTAGAATTAACATTGACATCGAGAAGTTTATTAGAATGAACACTGAATATCTCACCTTTATTATTGATAAGATATGATGGAAATTCATCTATAACTTTCCATTCACTTTTTATAATATCTTTTAGTTCCATATCTTTAAATTTTTTATTAATCGAAATAAAGATAAAAGAAATTCCCGTAGAATCCAAAAATTCTACGGGAATTATTACAACATTATTAACGAAATATATTTGGATTACTTAGAATGGAAGTCCACCATTATCTTCTGTTTCAGGAGCAAAAGCAGAACTTTCAGTAGGAACAAATCCACCTGCTACACCACCTGCAAAACCGCCCATAGGCATAGATGGATTAACAATTCCTGCACCCATAGGAATACCGCCAATACCAGCAGCAGTTCCAAGATTAGGAGCTTTTCTTTGTTTAGATTGTACACCTTCCATAGGAGCAATACGTTCCTTAGTAATATCAAACATAAGACTAGGTTCTTTGAAATGGTTAGCATCAAGCATGAACTGTTCTTCAAAGATTCCTTGACCTACAATATTCGGGAATACCAAATCGCCTTCTTCTGAACCTTGACCGGAGAAAGCCCAATCACCTTTGTTCTTATAATAGCGATTAAGTCTGAACCAAAATTGTCTAGGTTTACCTGTCTTATCAAGTAATGCAGATTTACCATTTTCTCCACCTGTTTCAACAAGTTTAACTACATTGTCAAACAGAACTCCCCAAGCCTTGATAACATCTTCTACTTCAACTGGTTCATACTGACCATTATCGTCATAATCAACATAACCAAGTTCAAGCATTTCAGCTTCTTCGTCAGTCATTTCACGACCTTTGAATACAACCACATCAAGGAAGTGTTTTATCCAAGCAAAGTCCATATTAATAAACTTCTCTTTAGCACCGCCAGGAATATAGTCAACATTACTTTCATAGGGCCAAAATGTCTTACTAGCAACACGAACATCAGCAGGATTAGTATGAAGAGAAGTAGCTTCAATAACAAGCTGTGGAATAGCTTTTCCTGCAAATGCTGGACGCATATTGTTATCTTCCTTCATAGTTACCCAAGCAACACGAGCATGAAGATGTCCAACAAATAACCAAAGGTTATTAATAGCATCTTTATGAGAGAACTTCTTACGAGCAGTAGTTCTTGTCTCATTACTAATACCTCTACGACGCTTCTTAGTTGCAGTAGTTGCAGCATTATTAGCTGATTGATTAACTACTGGTTCTTCTACTTTAGCACTTTCTTCTTTTTGAGTACTCATAAAATTTGTTTTTATAAAGATTAATACTAACAACAACAAGTTGTACAGGCTTGTTGTTTATTGCAAAGTTTCCAAATATAATAATTTTTTAAATCATAGCCAAATAAAAAAGAGCTAAATTCAATTAAGAATTTAGCTCTTTATAATCTAGCTTTTATCTAACCGGAAGAAGTTCTTATTTAGAAGATTGACGAGCAATCGGTTCTTCATCGGCTTTGAAAGAAATCTTATAAGCGTTAACTTCAACAGTTTCTTTTTCATCACCAATAACTTTACCAGTTTCAACAGCAACTACGAACGGTTCGTTCAAGTTAACTTCAAATACACGGTTAAACTTCTCTGCTTCGTCACCGAGATTTTCTTTCAATTCCGACCACATTGAAGAATCGGAGAAAGTCAACGGCAAACCAAGACCAGTAAGATTGGAAGAAGTAGAAGTACGAGCACCAGAGTAAGCACGAGTAGTAGGATTGTAGTCATCAATAGTAACTTCTTCTACTGACTTACCAACTTCTTCTGCGATTCTTTCTTTGTTAAGTTCAAATGCAGCCGCTTTCTGTTCAGCAGTCATACGAACACCTGCAAGTTTGATTTCTCCGTTCTTCTCGAACAAAGGTACACCTTTACAGATACCATATTCACCGAAGTTCTGAATAAGAGCAGCACGAGCAGCTTCTGTACCAAACTCAACATTGTTCTCTTCGCACCATGCCATTACTTCGGCATCACGTTCAGCAATAGCTGCATCAATATCAGCAATATTACTAACAAACTGTACGTTATCACCGGGAACAAGACCCATGATACGAGTTACTGCACCTGCCAAGCTAAACTTAGCTTTAGTACTGTTAGCAGTCAATGTAGGTTCGTTACTAGCTTGCATTACTCTCTTACCGCTTTGTACGGCACTCATGCCAAATTGAAGTCCCATAGTTGTAAAAATTTAAATGATTAATAATTATTAATACTAGGCTTAAAGCCTATTGTTATCTTAGTTTTTGTCTTATTTCGTATCTATTGATTAGTAATAGTTAGACTTCTATTACTATCAAATCTCTACAATATCAGCATCACTGATATTCATATTGTTTACTATCTTAGCTTCTGTTGTTTCCATACAACCAAGTATAACATCAGCAGCTATATCACGAGCAGCTAGTGTAAACGCTCTATGTCCAATAAGAGTTCTCATATATTTAGTATATGTATCTTTACTAGCAAGTCCAGCAGTTACAGCGTCACTATAACTAAAATGTCCTATACTAGTAATAACTCTGTTATCTACCACACGAGTAAGTTTATATTCAGTAATATAATCACAAGGAACATTAGGTATTCGGAAGATTGGAACTAATCCTTTAGCTGCAAAATCTTTAGCTTGTTGTTGATTAGCTGCAACTCCGAACTTATTATTTAACTGATATTCCTTATATATAGTACCATTATAATCTTGATAATTTCTAACTGGATAAATACCAATTTCATCATTATCAGAACTAGCATTAAATTCATCAGCTTCTTTCTTGCTTTTGAATCTCCTACAATACTCTGGTATCTTACTATCAATATAAACATTATTACCGTCTGTATATTCATACAGAGCTATATAATCTTTAGTGCATTCCCATGTTATAGCTGCCTTCAATAATAACGCTTTAATTAGGTGAACGTCTAATGTAGTTTTACCATTAATAACTCCTAGATGTTCAATACAACTAGTAAATGGTAAACCTAGTTCTTTAGCACGACTATATATTGCAAGACCATCTTGAATAGTCTTAATACCGCACTTATCACTAGACATTACTGATTTCAGATACAACTCTAACTTACTCCTATCATCGGGATTGTAAATGTCTAGGGTATTCAGAGCAGAAGCCATAACCATACTATTATTATTAGTAGGTTTTGCTTTTGGTTCTGTCTTAGCTAGAGTTTTTTCATTCTCTGTCTTTACTTCTTCCATTATTTCAAAGGTCGCTTATTGATTACTCTACAAAGATACTAATTTCTTTTATAACTCCAAAGATTAGCATCTATTATTCTCCTATTATGAAATCATTTTCACTATCTTTAACTATTTCATAGTCTTTTCCTCCTTTCGTTTCTGCTAGCTTCTTTTCTTCGTTCGTACCTTTACAGTATATCTTATATATTATATTAGGTACAGAACTAAAAGATAGATTAGGTATTCGATATTTTAAGTCTCGTATTGAGCTGCAAAGAGGTGAAGTGAAAATCACTATATCCACAACTCCTATAAAGCTCGTATCAATAGAATTATTTGCCGACAGTACTTTCATATAGTCGTCATTAAATAGCTCCAAATTTCGCGTTCTCTGCGCTCTTGCCTGCATGATTACTGGTTGTCCGATTTTAGCTCCCGTCTTATATACTTTCGGTTTACCTTTCTTATCATAAGCCTGTATTCCTTCCATATCATTATGATAGTTTCCGCAATAGTCATATTGTAGAATACTCATTCCAGTTTGGAATATCTCGCCATTAGTCATAATAGATTTACCCTCATATTTTATATTAGCATTTAGGTACTCTGTTATCTTACTAGCAAACACTCCATTCTTTGAAATAATAAGTATTCTTTTGCCTATATTTTCCTTAACTATATCAAGTATTACATCTAGCTTAACAATATTATCAGTAACTACCTTAGTACGTTCTCTAATAATATTATAAGTTTGAGTAACTCTCTCGACTAAAGCACTAGGATTATATAGTTCATCAATCTTACGACACATTGCATCTGTCATATCCATTTTAGCAGACCAACCATTACTTTCTGCTACTTGTAATCTACAAGTTTCAGCAGCAATATTAAGTCTAGTATTACCAACACGACATTCTTCTAACTTTTCAAAAGTACCAAATATAGTAATACTTTCATTAATATATTGGCTGCATTTATCATAATAGATTCTATCAGCATCAGTTAGAATAACACCCTTTTGATACTCCTTTATGGGGGAATGAATAGAACGATTAATTAAGTGAGCATAATTAATTTCATATACTTTAGGAGCATACTTATACATAAGTACAGCATTATCAGCAACACTATCAATAGCATTAGTAGCAAGTAGTTTAAACTTAAAATAGTTACCACTATATTTCTCTGCAATCTTTCTGAACTTCTTTACATTAATAGTAATAAGTACATCTTTATGACTACTAGGACTAGGTTTATACGGAGAACGTTCAACATAATCACGAGTGAGTATAAGACATCGCTTATCAGTTATTAATTGTTTATGAATCTCTTTAAATTCAGAAGTATTATCAAGATAATAATTAATGTTAGCCCTATCTTCCATAGTCTCTGTTATAATAAGAGACGTTAAATCAGGAGTTTTAGCTACCATTTTATCTAACACCATTGTAACGAAATTCATTACACTTAATGGTTCGGATAGAATAACACTACCCACACCTTTGTTAGCAGACCATTTATTAGCAGCTTCATTATAAATATCGGTTACATCATTCATAATACAAGTTGTCCTTTATACCATTTAATACTAGCAAGAACATAACTACGATTAAGAGGACTATGTAGAAGAATAATATCACTACTTACAAAATCATTCCAACCACAATCTTCAACAAGAGATAAGATTAAACATTCTAATACTATATTATAGCCTACTACCATTCCTTTAAGACTACCATAGTCAACTTCCTTTCCTAGATTATTTATACATATCTTTTCTATATCCATATTCAAGTAATTTTTAGTTCCTCTTTATAAGCATTAGGATGAATATAAGCATAACTAAAGTTACCGTTTTCATTTAGTATAATAATATTACTATCGTTTCCAATCAATTCGTAATTAGTAACAGAACTAAGAGAAACAATAAGATAATTAATTGCTATATTATAACCTATAACCTTAGCTTTGAAACCTTTATAATCAACTATTTTTCCTAAGTTGTCTTTGCATATCTTTTCTATATCCATATCAGTCAAATAAAGTATTTCTCATTCCATAGTATTTCTTAACTAAACGTTTACCTTTACCTTTATTATTACGACTTTGCTCTATTGGTTCTATAATAGCCATAGCTTCATTATAATAATATAAGTAATTAACATTTAATTCAGATATATCAGTATCATCAACAGTATTACATATAGAAACACGTTGACCTGCACATAGAGAACTTTTCTTAACTTGTTCTTCATTATGTTCGTTCCAGCCCATACTCTCGACTTTCATCAATGTTCCCCCCGTAGAGGAAATGTAAAACCTTGTATTCCTCTGCACTACATCCGTTCTTATCTTTCCGTCTACGACATGAGTAAACTCTAGTCTATACTTATGATTAACATTTTGAGTACGACAGAAATCAAGAATAGATTTAGCATTTCTAAGAGTTTCCATAACAGGAGTACCATTAATAAAATATTCAGTAACACATTTAGCTACAATAGGAGAATTATATCCTTTAGATAAATCCTCTAAGAACATCTTAGGATTCATTCTACCTTTGAACTTTCTGCCATTATTTGGTTTAACAGTAAGATAACTATTTACTCCTTCTGTAACATATTTAATATAAGGAGTAAATTCACCAGTTAAACCAACTACTTTTTCCCATTCATGACAAAGATTACAATATAATTCAAACTTATCTTTAGGTATTATCGAAACAATACCGTCAGTATTAGCACTTATTATATGAATTCCTGCAAGTTCAAGTTTTTCTATTAACATCAATAGAAATAATTGACCATTAATAGTTACTTGATACATTGCTTTTTTATCACATAGGAACGATTGTTCACTTCCCATTTTACCAAATATACCAGCATTTGCTACAATCTTTAGACAAGCAGCAGCAGTAGCATGTTTATCTCTTTCTATAACATCAAGAGATTTATCTTTGGCTAAATGTTTATGTTCTAGTCGTTCATCAACAATAGTATCAGCTATACGAAACCATGCTTTAGGAAGTAGATGTTTCTGACATACTTTAAGACTTCTAATAATATTAGGATACATTGAATTAATATCAAAGTCACAGATATATATATCAGAAGTACTAACTCCAACAGCACCATTACTATCGTAAGGATTACCAACAGTAATATCAGTAGCACCTGAATAATCAGCAGAACTATGGTAAATGTTCGGAATCTCGTTTGAGTGTAAACCGCCTGTTGCGATAGTGTATGACGTGCCCATGAAGGTAAATTCCCTGTCAAATTCGCCCTTTTCCCCACGTAGGGTTAGCGAACGTATGCCCGACAAAATATCGTTCAATTCAGGGGTCGAAAATGCGATTTTATCTGACAAGATTTCGGAAACCAAAATTTTCCTACGTATTGTCTTAGTATCAATAAAGGCTTTAGGATGTAGACCAGTAAACTTACTATATAGTTTAACAATAACTTTATCAGCTATTGTACTTCTACTAGCAGAATACACATCTACCTTATATTCTTCACTAATACGATACCTTAAAAGAACTTCTTCCTGATTCATTCTGATTAGCTCGGCAACAATATATACATCATTGTCATTATAATCAGCCATTTCATTAAGATATTCTTTAGGAATAAATCGCTCAAAAACATTACGATAATGAATATTAAGTTCTCTATCAGTCATTCCCTTTGCTTCGGGTAATCTCTCGTGATAATAATGTCTATCTAAATCACCAATAGATGGCATAGTATACTCTTTTAGATTATACCATTTAATATTAATAGAAGTCTGTTTAAGACTCTTATGATAATGGTCTAACCTAAATATTTGGAATAAATCTAAATCCCTAAATGCAACGTTATTACGAAGTATAAGAGAAGTAAAATTATCAGTCCAAAGAGTATCATTATTAGAATTACGAATAACTCTCTGTGATGTTTCATATAAGAATGTGATTAACTTACTAGGCTTATCAAATTGATTATAATACATGAGCAATGCACTCAACATTAAGCGGTCGTACTTCCGATTATTATATCCGAAATAATCTGCTTTCTGTTGTAACCAATATAATAAACTGAATAAATCAGTATCATCATCTTCATATAAAACAAAACGTTTCTTAGGTATTGTTTCTAAACGTTGTTTTATCTCTGCAATAGTAAGTTTATCAACAAGAGGAATAGCTTTTCCATCATTATCGACACAATCACTAAATACTTTGAGATAACTACGTAAATCAACAAATACTACCGAGAAGTAATTTCTAGTTACTTCGACATCATAACACATAGAGTTCATACTTACACTTTATTTATTGTCCATAACACAAATATAAACGATTTTTACATCTACTACAAGCTGTATATAATCTACGAAGAGTATTATCTATATCTCCCCATGGATTACCAGTTCTAGTATCAAATACAATATCATTTATATCTATATACACATCAGCATAAGTACTACCTTGTGCTTTATGGCTAGTAAGAGCAAAACCATAATCTAAATCACGACTGAACTTTATCTTATTAGTAGCTTTATCTAATAGATTAACTAATAATAAGTTTCTTTCCCTAAATTCATAGTATTCTTTCCAACGTTTAGTTCTATTATATTTATCAGCATTAATAGCATTATAAATATAAGATTCACCTAACTTATAATAAAGCATAGCATTATTAAAATCAGAATGGTCTACTACAAATAAAGGTTTAGTTCTATTACCGCCATTAACTTGTATAAAAGTTACATTAAATCCATGAATATTATCTCTATTAGTAAAGTTCTTAATATCATGTATTATGTAATCTTCGGAGTTAACGATAATAGTATCTTTAAAATCATCAATAAAAGTATTATAAGACATTACTAAATCATTCTTAGTTAGAATTGCTTTACCACTATCTTCAATAATATTCTTACGAATTAATTTATTCCAGTCAGATACAGATTTATTAGTATAAGTAACAAGACGACAAGTATCAACATCTCTAGTAAATTCTTCATTATAAAATCCGTCTATTACAAGAGATTGAAACTCAAATGCACCACAAGTATAATATCCTTTAGTTTGAGTAGAATCAAAAGCATACCGATTTCTATTGATAAACTCTAGGAACTTCCAAGTTCTATTATCAATATCCTTTCTTAATATTCTTAATAATTCACTAACAGGATTACTTTCTTCTTGTCTTACAATCTGTCTAAGAGTATAAAACTTAATATTATCGAAACAACGCGAACGAGTTTCTTTAACAGGCGGTAACTGATAGTTATCCATAACCTACTATATTTCTATAATAACCTGACTATATCTTAGCTATATAATTTTGCAATAACTTGTTCTTTATATTTGTCTTGTTGTTCTTTAGTTAATCTAAAGAAATCAACAAAAGCAAAACCTTTATGAGACTTTTTATAACCAGTAACAACTTGTTGAACTAATCTAGGATTAAATCCATTATCAGTAAGTTCGTTACCAGAATTATATATACCGTGAATATAAGATTTATTATCTCTTATACCAATAGCTAAATAAATTCTCATAGAAGTTCCTTTAGGAACATATTCATAAGACTTATTAGGATTATAATTATAAGCAAATATCCATTGATAATTGTTATGTAATTGACGTTTACCATTACAACAACTATTAATACAACTAGCAATATATCCGCTTATTTCTTCTGCTTCTTGTGCAGAACTCCATTTCTTAATAACATTCCCAAATATATCTAATTGAATAACTTTAATAGATAAAGGATTTTTAGAATACTTATTTCCATAATTACCATTATCTTTACCAAATAAATGTTTATTATAAAAATAATTATCTTCTCCAAAAGCCCCTATACAACTACCTCCATTATTACAATTAACAAGTTCAAATCCTCTTTCTTTATACAGTTTTATTAGTTGCTTTTCTATTTCTATACATTCTTCTTTAGTAATATCAATAGCAACTATTTCAACATGAACATCATTAAGATTACTAACTAGTTCTTTCCATTTATTATTTCTATTAGTAAAATTGAAAGCTCTTTCTACACTTCCTTCTCCTATATAAATAGGAATATTAATAGATTTAATAAAATGAACATAAACACATTTAGAATCTAACTTATGTTCTAAACCATACATTTTTGGAGTTTCTTTTTTACTCATAATATTTACATTTTAAAAATTTATGTAAATATAGGGAGTAAATTGCAAATATACAACTCTCTCCGTTTCCAATTCCATAGAATTGTACTCCCTTACGGGATAGTCGATGAACGTTTCTCTTATTATGTAAATGAACATAACTTAGAGACTTCGCTGCTGATTGTCATATAATAATAGTTTTTCTAACATTCACACTTAGTTTTTCAACTTATGTTGTAGTACTATTATCTTCACGAGTTTCCAGCAATTAGAAGAGTTTAAACTGGGCAATAACTATTTACCCATATAAATAAGCATACAGCCAAACTGTTCACATTCTCTTTCTATCAGGGTTTTAAGATTAATACCAATCATAGATGCTTCGTCAACAATATATAGCTTATATTGTTTAATCTTTTTTTCAGCCAATGGGTCAAAAGGAGGATTATTAACATCAAAATCAGTAACATCAGTATTAAGTCTTAGACCTAAATCACTAGCCACAGTAGATGTAGCATATCCAGTAGATACACGAAGTACACGAGCAGCTTTATGAGTAGGAGCTGCAAGTCCAATAACAGATTTAGCTAAACCACATCTCTTTATTACTTCACGTATCATATAAGTTTTACCAGTACCAGCAGCACCAATAAGTGCACGTCTATAATCACCTTCAACATAACCTTTTTCTATAAAGGCTACAAGATTCTCATAAGCAATCTTTTGGTCACGAGTAAAACTATTTAAGACACTATCATCTTTCTTAGCATCATCAAACTTTTCAAAATTCATTGCATTTCAATAAAAATTTATCAATATTATCACGACATTTAAGAATATAACCTTTAACTGGTAATCCTATCTTAAATGGAATATAACAACTAGGCATAGTACAATAAGCATCAGTACATCTAACAATCTTAGTAGGTCTACCATGACTATCCAATGCACGAGTATATATTGTCTTAAAGCCTTTACATGAGTATGAACGTTCAGATAATGTAATAAGTTCATCAGTACCTTTAGGATTGAACTTATATTCATTGTTATGTAGAACAATAGTACCTACAACAATTTGCATTATTACTTTCTCACGAGGAATCTTCTTTTCCTCATTTACAGCAGATAGTTTAAAACTTAGTCCCATATTACTAAGATTTAACAATTTGATTAGGAAGATATTGTATACAACACGCTCCTTTACGGGGGAATATCTTATACTTATCAGTATTCATAATCCTAGGTAATGGAGTAATTTCACAACATCTATCGCTATGAACATCTATAATAATACAATGATAAGCATTAACAGATACATCATGAGATATAACAGCTTTAAGTCCTTCAAAATATACATCAAAAGTACTATCAGGATTAACACATTGTTTTAAATCTACAACCATATTAATTAGCTTTAGTTTTATATATTTCGTATAGCTTATTAAATTCATCAGAGGGCATACATACAATAGGAACATTTGTATGCATTTGGTCTTTAGGAACAATACAATTTCTAGCAGTAACTATTCTATCATCTTCAACAAACATAGTTTCAAGAACTAAACAATTACCACCGTCTAATATTTCCTTACATTTTGGACAAATATAAATATTATCTGTACCAAACACAAGAAGCTCATCGCCACAAACTAGACATTTGCCAGTCGTGACAATGAGCTTACCATTATCTTGTTTAAACTCGTTGAGCTTGGGCATAACTAGGAATACGTCTCCTTTCTTCCATCTTAACAAGTTTAACACTAGTACTTTCAAGTACATTAAGAGTAAAAGCTACTAACTTATAGCTTCTCTCATGCTTTCCGAATTTAATTTTCTTCTTAATCATTACGTTTAGTATTAATTGTTATTTAATAAGAGCATCTGACCGCTCCGCTTCGCTCCGCTTATTCCCCCGTAGAGGAGTTGTGAGTTGTTTAACCTTTTGCTTAATTTCATCTATAATAGCTTTATTCTTATCAATACTATCGTTACTATAAAGATTATAACTATGTGTTTCATCAATATTTCTATTAATATCAAGAACAAATAGATACATACTAATATAAGAAGTATTGTTAAGATTGCAATTAGTATAAAGGTCACTAGAGAGTTTAGTACTATACAACAGACTAAGCTGTATTTTCTGTAACTCTCTAAACAATTTAGTAAATTCTTTCTTATTCATGTCGGTATATTAGTTTTAATTAATAATCATAGAAAAAGGAGCAGACGCTTCTGCTCCAAGCTAAATAATTAATATTTATAAAAGTCCTAATTCTATCTCACGACAGTAATTTAATTAGGGGTAAAAATTAAATTAAGTTCTGTTCTATCTCACGACAGTAATTAATAAACTTGTATTAAACACAAATACTATGTATTTATAGCTGACATTTTACGAAGAGGATTTCCCTTACTTCAACCATTTGGTCAATGTTTCAACTTAGATTAGTCATCATCAGAGCTATCAAGAAAAGAAATAGTGCGATTCTCACGAACAGCACTATTATAATTCCATAAAACCAATAAATACTATTCTCACGAATAATAGATATTACAATACGACAAATTTAATTTTAGTTTAACTAAAACAGATAAAACAAAATTGGCAAATTACTTATTATATATCTTTGTATAATCTACACAATAAAAATCAGGACAATCTTTAAGAAATGATTCACATATTCTACGAGCTTCATCTTTACTATTACCAGAGTAAAGAGTTTTAGCATTACCATTAAAAGACTTTCTTAGCTTATCATTCTTGTCTAGGAATACAAGATGATTTTCAGAACAATAGAATACAGAATAAATCGGAGCTTTACTAGCTTCATATTTAGCAAGAAGTTTATCATAAGATTCTTTAGCACTGTCTCTCATATCACTAATATATTTGATATAAGAAAGCATAATACTATCCCATTGTTCAACAGCTTTAATCTTATCTTCAATAGAATACTTACCATCAAGAATAGCTTCAAGAAAATTATTCAATCCTTTAACATTAAGATTTTCTAAATCTTCAAGAATAGCTTTATTAAATTCTCCTTTAATAAAAGCCTTACGATAATCTTCTTTAATAGAATCAATAAGATTAACATCAGAACCACTAGCTAAAGCACAAGCTAAAATAGCTTCAATAATTTCTTTCATTATAGTAAGTTTTTAAATTAGACAATAAAAAACTCTACTAATATTACTCTAGTCTCACGACCTGAATAATCTTAATAGAGTGGAAACCGACATTTATTTAACCCTTTTGTCAGATATTAATTAAATAGAGTACGTATCGGCATTATACTAAACGTAAAATAATAACTGCAACAGCTCCTAAAGCAATAAGAGAAGCAATAACAAAACCAACAGTATTATACTGTCTTTTAGCTTTAAGCTCTTCATAATCTTTATTAGCTCTGTCTAATTTAGATTCAAGATGCTCAACACTATCACTAAGAGCCTTATTATTAGCTTCTAATTGATTCTTTGCAGAATTTAATTTAGAAGACATATTAGGAAGTTCTTTATTTTCATGACAAACTCCTTCATACATAGCCTTATAATGATTAAGACCAGCATCAGACTTTTCATTAGATTTACGTAGACGAATAACTTCTGTCTTTAATTCGTTAACTGTTGGACGTTTCTTACTAAGAACATCGACTTCTTTCTTTTCATTCATAACTATTAGTATTTAATTAATCTTCAATATGAGTTATATCTAAGTCGAGGTCTATGTTATCCTCACTTAGAGTATTTCCAGTATTCCAATTATTAGCCATCTCACAGTCGAGATAGTCTATATCGGCTACTAAACCACAAATAGGAAATTCTACACCTTCGTCATACATAATCGTAAATTTTGTAATACGGATGCAAGTATAGCAATAAATAATGGAAATACCAAACAATAATGATAATATTTAATAAACATTACTATGAGCTATTTCATATTTGAATTTCTCCACTATATCATAAACAGATATATTAGAACAATTCAATAGAGTATTAATAGTATTAGCAGTATGTTGGTCTTTACAAGTGATATTAAAATTATCATAATTGAACTTACGAACAACATTAGGACTAGCTTTATGAATATAATAAATATCCATAGCAGAGACATTGAAATCTGCAATATCATTTTCGTATTTATCTAATACGTCTTTAAGAGATATATAATATCTACAATCGCCAATAGCTCTAGCAGCACTAGCAGTATTTTTAAATCGAATAAAGAAACTAGAATCAATAGAATTATGAATAGTTAGCCATTCAAAATCTAGCTTGTATTCTTTATATGGTTGAACATAAAGTCTCATATCATAAAGTGCTCGTCTAAAAACTCTTAAAGCATGAGTTCTTTCAGCTAGTCTAGAAGTCTTTTCTTCCAATTGTTTATTGAGCTTATCAATATCTTCTTTAGCACAGCTTAATTGAGTATTGAGTTCTTCATTAACTTTAACAGTAGCATTAAGAGTATCTTCAATATTCTCTAACTTAATAAGACTATTAGTTTTCTCTTCAATAATCTTATCCTTCTTTAGAATAATATCTTTATATTCATTTTCTTGCTCTTCGATTTGATTACGTAATTCGGTAATTCTATTACCGCTATTAGTAAGTTGTCCTTCAAGAAACTTAATACGTTCAGTTAACTCATTATTATTAGATTTAAGAGATTCAATCTCATCACAATCTTTAATAGTATAAGTATTACCAAAACCAGCAAGTTCAAAAATAGAACCAAGTGATTGAAAATCTAAATCAATAATACAACCACTTTCTTCAACAATAACAACTCCATTAGTATGAGATACAAGAGTTAGATGCTTTTTATCAATTACAATAGCTTTCATAAATACAAGTATTAATTATTAAGAATTTAATTTTAAAAGTATACAGTCTCTATATAATATAAGAGACGAATAGAACCAATAACTATTATATAAGTAATAATAGCCTGAATCAAAGAGTAAGTGATACGAACTTTCTTATAAGTAAGATAGTTAAATATCAAATAACAGAAGAATATAACTATCCAAATCAAAGATAGAAATATATGGAACTGATAATCTGTCATGGTGAAGTAATATCAAATAATATTAAGAATATACATAAAGTAGACGCAACTATTATTAAAGCGAATAATGTAGTAAGAAGAGTAATCTTAGTGTTAATAAGAAACTCACCGCATTTAATAAGTGCGATAATAAATAGTAATGCTAAGACAGTAATATCGTAGTTAGACATAATAGTATAAGTTAATAAGTGGATAAGATAGAGAGTAAAAGAAGTACAGTAACGTCACCCCTTTATGGGGGAAGACAGCGAGCTTTGCGAGCGGGACAACTCAAGCTACACAACAATACAATTATTAATAATAGTATTACTAATAGTACTATTCCCGTTATCAGTTGTAATACATAGTATTGTTATTATCGGAATCGTCCGAACTACTATTGTCAAAGACAATGGTAGTGACGCTCTAACAATAACAACTACAACAACCAATAATAATATAATAGTAAGGACTAAGGATTAAGACTATAATAATGACTATTGGTACAATAATAGTGTGGACTAATATAAAAACCTAACTATTAGTACTATTAGTACAATAATAGGTCTATTATATTGACAATAATATCTTCAACTCTAAGACTATTAGAACAAAGTTCTAATTGGATTAGACAATCAACAATTAGCAACTAGTAATAGTACTATTATATAAATATAATTAAAATCATAACTATCAATATTATTGCTACAATATAAATAGGATTGAGAACTAGGAACTAGTTCCAAGACTACTAACAACAATAATCTATAACAATTAGGACTATTATATGATTCAAATCCTAACTCCATAGACGAAGTTGTAGAAGTAATAGTCGTAACATTGTAGGTTAGAGTAGTGAGTTAGAATGAAGGAGTAGAGGTGAGAGAGGGAGTAGTACCACTACTTAACCAACTCATCACTCTTATCTACATCTTCTAACTATTCTTACTCCACTACTATTATCTCACTCTATTGTCTACTCTACTATCTAGCTTAACGTGGAGCCTTAGCGACCCTTCCGAGCATTGATGTTGTCAATACTAGTAATAGTCTTGATACTATTGATACTATTTGTTGTTGTTGGGTGTGATTGTATGAGCTTGCTCCTATTGTCTACGACAATAGTCACCGACCTTGCGGACGGTCTTTTCGACCCCTATATATATATATATTATAATTATATACTAAAGTATATAATATATATATATATAATATAGACGCATCGGATTCTGCATCGGATTTTCTAACTCTGCTATTAGTCCATTACTCTTGGCTAACGTGGAGCTGCTGCGACCCTTAGGGTTTGCAAGGGTTTTAGCTTATCAGTTGGTTAGCTTCGCTTATCAGTTGTAGCATTTCGCTTATCAGGTGACTAGGGTTGTTCCCAATCCCAGTTAGCGAACACAAGTCGAGAGTATTGTCGAACACGTGCCGAATGGTGTATTCTTAGTTTAGTAGGAGAGGTTTCCCTCTCCTACGTAACTGGTTAAGCTGCACCCTCTGCATCAGGCTGGTATTTAGCCAACATGTCAGCCACGAGCATTTCGTCCGCAAGGGACAACGTACGCATACTAAGTTCGTACGGGAAATACTCGTAACGGTCGTGTTCATTAACACGTTCTTCACGAGACATTTTAGCGGCATACGGATTAACGAATACCTCGCCTTGCGCAAGCACGTGTCCAAGCACACTAATACGTGCCTTCTTGAAGATAACGTGCAACACTGACAACGGAGCTGTCATAACAGCATTGGCAAGCATTGGTTCGCCCTGACCTTTGAGAATGGCTGCAAGTTGAATACGAGTAGTAAATATATTACGAGTCGTAGACTCGACATAAGTACCACTAGCAGCATCTTTAACAAACTGTGGAATGTTGCGGTTAACAACAATCGTAAGAGCACCTGCATAACGATTACTATTATCAATGATATTAGTAATCATTAAGCTGTCGTGATTCTCAAAATCAGGACGGTCAAGCAACAGACGAGTAATATCGTCTGCATCCTGTCCTTGATACTCGGATAGGTCAACTATACGAGCGTCAATAGCTTCATCAGTAGCATCAGCAGTATCAACTGTTTCAGCGTTAGCACTTGCTGCATCAGCAGCTTCTTTTGCAGCTTTTGCAGCTGCTTCGGCTGCCTTTCTAGCAGCATCATTAACTTTAGTTCCCATAATAAAAATGAAATTAAATGTTATAAATCGGTTAGCAACTGTTCAACCAATGTGCATCCTAACCACACACACAATGGCAATATGTTTAAAGTCATTTGGTTTGATAGTAACTGCAATATGTTTAAAGTCATTTGGTTTGATTAAGTCAATAGTTCTTTAACAACATCGTTAGCATCTAGTATCAATACTAACACTACTAATAGTATTAGAAAGCTATTCACATGGTTATCATACAACTTAATGTAATTTAGATGTATGAATACTGGCACACCTAGCATACTTAATGCCAAGTGTACCACTTTTAGTTTATCACTAATATTCATACGTATCTAGTGTAATAACGTGAACAAAATTGTTCATAAGTCTCGCCTACACGACCATGCACTCTCCAATCACGTCTCTGTTTATTAACAACAGAACGATAAGTCGCAGTAGTCATAACAACTGCAACCAATAACAATATCAAGAATATCATAAACATTAGTATTAAATTAAACATTATAGCAATATGTTTAAAGTCATTTGGTCTTGACGGGGGTATTGGAATTGGTTTGAGAGTAGGGGGCTATCAGGGTAGGAGCTTCGTCTCCGAAAAAATATACTCACGAAAAATATATTTCTCTTGGGAGTAGCACTTTCTATACTATTAGATATTCTAATTCTAAGTTCATCTTTAATAGTATTCTTATTATTAATACTATTAGATGTTCTATCTCTATTAATCTAAGTATTACCTATAACACTTATAGTTCACCTCGATAAAATATACTCACGAAAAATATTATTTTGTGGAGTAGAGTCAACAGTAGCATTTCTAATTCTCTTTCTTCTAATAGTTCCAACAGTAGTCCTAACAGTATTTTTAAGTCTCTACACATCATTAGTCCCAGTCTTAATCCTAAGTTCATTATAAGTCTTACTTCTAAGTCCCTACACATTAGTATTTCCTAATCCTTTCTTTCTAATGTTTCCTTTATGTCTTTTATTTCCTATTCGTTGCTTGTTGTTGTTAGTAGTCCAAAGTCTATCTTCGATATACTTAGTCCTATTAGTTTAATTAATTCCTTTAAGTCCTTAATTGGTCTTACTTATATTATATAGTATTAGTTGTCTACTGGGTCTTATTGTGTATTACCTTTCTCCTCTTCTATCGAAGAGTTCGAAGATTTAGCATCAGGATTGTAAAAATAGAACGGTAAGATTTAGTTGATATTTTGGTTAAGTATTGGACTTATATTAGAGTGTATACTAATGTGAACTAGTGTGAATGGATGTGAATTATACAGCGAATACAATTCTAAAGGTTTTTTAACGAGTTAGATATTGATAGTATGAATATTATTCGTATACTTGTACTATTAATGACTGGTGCTTATATTACTCTTAGTAATGCTAGTCAACTTAATTAATATTATTAACAATCTAATTAAAGTAATCATGTTACATTTAGAGAACAAAACTAAAGGAGAAACTTTCCTAGTTCCTCAACACATTGGAGAAATTGATTTCAAATATGTTTCTGACCGAGTTAAAGATATAACTCCGTTTAAGCATTTTGGTATTGTCGCTATTATTCAGACTGCTAAACTTCGTGAGATTATCAATCCTGATTTAAAGGGTACTGGTAGTACTAGATTTATATTAGTTAAGACTAACTATGCTGATGATGTTAAGGAAGAAGATAGAGCTATGCTTAATCGTTTCTTATATGTTGCTCCATCTGATGTATTTACTGGCATAGATTGTAATCCTCGCAGTAACGAACTTACTCCTTATAATCTTGCTGAATTTATTCGTGGCGACCAAGACTTAAATCTTAGTATTGCTCGTGGTGAGATATTCCGTAAAGTTGGAAGTGGTTCTGTTATTAGTTTACTTGGTACAGAAGTGAATCCTGTTACTACTGAAAAGAAAGGAGATAATGGTAAATTGATTACTACTATTGCTGAAACAGTAGTTTGTATTGGCTATAAGATTGTCCGTCTTACTGATATTCAAGGTCAAAACTCTGTCGAAGGTCTTATTCCTAGCGGTAAACCTCAAAAGTTTATAGTAGCTACTAACTTACTAAATATATAAACTAGATGCCTTCTATTGATTTAAAAGAGAAAAAGGAGTTATTAGTAACTCGTCCTGATATTATTAGTTTATTAGGTGTTACACCTCTTGAAGCTGAAATAATAGATGATATTATAGATAATATCGAAGACCAAATTATTGATAGAATTAAAAGTCTACAACGAGTTTCAATTCCTTTTATTGGTGGATTTATTGTTAATGAAGCCAAGTTAGATGCAATAGAACATCATCCTGTAATGAAGGCTAAAAGGCAAGAACTTACTAATGAAGAATATTGGAAATTTAAAAAGAGCTTAGTTGCTACTCGAATGGCTCAACGTAGTAAATTTAGAAGTAGAACTTCGATAATATCTCGAACTGTTAGACTTAATCGTAAGTTAGCTGTAAGAAAACTTAGAGAGTTTAATCAAGATGAAAGGTCTTTTAAATTATATATGTATTTCTTTAGTAAGATGAAGCCAGTTAATGATTCTGATTACTATATTGAACTAAGAAATAATAAAGGTTATGATTACGAAGATTGCCCCTTTGGATTTAACAGGTATGATTAGCGTTGACGAGCAAGGTTATCCCTTTGCTCCTAACGTTTATCAGATACAGGATAAAGATGTAAGAGAGTTATATCTTCGTGATACTAGTGAAGATAAACTTCGGTATCTTAAAGAAGCCGGAGTTATTTTTTATCTAGCCGACCCTAAGTCTCCACCTAATCAAATGGGATATAGTCGTCCAGAAGCCTTAGCGTCTGCTAGGGCTAATTACGCTCTTCCTAATGATTGGCAACCCGATGCTCTTATTCTTCGTCTTGTTGATAGATATCATGAAGATAAGATGGGCGTTGCAGGCGAAGCTCTTGAAACTATTCTTAGAGCAGTTCATAATAGTTCTCGTGCAGCTAATATACTTAGTGAACAACTTACTAATAAACTTAATGCAGGTATGCAAGCTGAAGATACTTTACCAGTTATTGATTTGATAACTAAGCTAAATGGTATTATTAATATCATTCCTAATCAGATTAAATCTTTAGGTGAAGCTAAACAAGCTGCCGCTCTTGAAATAGAGCAGAAGAAAGCTCGTGGTGGTAAAGTAGTTACTAGTTCTATGTCTGCTAAAGATGCTAGTGATTTGGAAGCTCAAGTAGAAGCTCAAAAGAGAGAGCTAGGATTGGTAAGTGATAGCATTGTTAACACTCCTTTACGGGGGAAATACGAAAGTACAAAATGATACCAGTTAAACCTGAATATAAGCAAACTAAGTTATACTTTGATGAACCTACTCATAAGTATACTGATAATTGTGGTAATTCTTATATTAGTGCTACTACTATTATTCATTCGTATGTTCCTAAGTTTGATTCTAATTATTGGGCTAAGTACAAAGCTAAAGAAGAAAACACTTCTATTAAAGAGATAAAGAATCAATGGGATAAGATAAGAGATAAGGCTTGTGATATGGGTAATGTCTATCATAATAGTTTTGAAGATGGTATTCGTCAGAATAGTAAGTTCTTTAATGCTATTAAATATCTGAATAAACAAGAAAGTAAACAAATGGTTACTGTTGCTGATTTAGATATTGTTGATAGCCATGTAAGACTTCTCGATGTTGATGCTTTCATTGAACATACTGAAAACAAATATCCTGAAATATATAAAGTATTTAAGTTCTATACTGAACGAGATTATAAGATATATTCAGAGATAGGAGCATTTCTTCCTAAGTATCTTCTTAGTGGAACTATTGATATACTTCCTATTCGTGAAGATGGTTTTGTTATTCTTGATTGGAAAACTAATCGTACAGGTCTTAGATTTCAAGCAGGATACTATAAGAAAGATAAAACTGTTCGTCCAGTACAAGAAACAGATGAATGGGTTCATAAGCCCGAAGATGTTCTACTTCCACCGTTTGGTGGTCTACCTAATTGTAATGGTACTACTTATGCCTTGCAGTTAAATCTATATGCTAAAATGGTTCATCTTATTACTGGTTTGCCTTGTCGTGGTTTAGCTCTTTGTCATATTGAAGTTCCATTTGTTCTTAACCAATATGGTAGACCTCAAAGATTTAAAGACGGTTTTCATATTGATGAAAGTAAAAGTGAAACAGCTAAATGGTATAAGATTCCTAGATTAGAACCTGAAATAGATACTATGCTTAATATCCGTTATCAAACTGTTAATGGAAGTCAGAAACAACAAATGAATTTATTTGTATAATATAAATGTAATATCATGTCTAAATATAATAATTTATTAATAGATAGGTGTCGTACTGTTGATTGGAGAAAGACACTAGAGAATAAAGGTTATTCTTACTTTGATAAAGGTAAGTATAATCTTAATCTTATTGGTGTTCGTTCCAAAGAACATGGTAATGAGTTCAATGATGTTTTTATAATTGATTATTGGACAGCTAATGGTAAGAGATATACTCCTATATATCCTTGTACTACTGACCCTGGTTATAAAAGTCTTACTAATCCTGTTAATATTAAAGGTTGTGCAATTCTAGTTCCTGGTCAGTATCGTGGTTGTTTTAAGAAAGGTTATCATAAGGGACAATATCTTGCTCTTGTTCAACATAAACCTGTTAAAGTATTCCGTGATGCTAATAAAGATTTCTATCTTGATTGTGATGAATCAACAATAGAAGAAGGAATGTTCGGTATCAATATTCATAAAGCAGGAGAATCAAGTGTTGTTGTTGACGGTTGGTCTGCTGGCTGTCAAGTTCTAGCTAGAAGTATGGATTTTAGAGAACTTATGAATATAGTTAACCTAGCTGTTCCTTTGTGGGGCGATGTATTTACTTACACGTTGTTAGAAGAAAAAGACTTAATAATATGAAACTAAAGAGTATTGGAATAGGACTATTAATAGTAGTAATCCCATTTGTTATAATTGGAGTATTAAACAATTTTGTTTTTAATAAGGAAAATGTAGAAGTCCCGCTTATCGTTCCTGATACTATATATCAGGAAATAAAAACAAAAAGAGATAGTTTACAACTAGTAATAGATTCTATTCTCAATACTCTTAATAATACTAATCAGTATGAGAAAGAATTTGATAAAGCAATTAGTGATACTGATAGTATTGCTATTCTCGAACGCTTCATATATCTTGTGTCAAAACCAATCGGAGTTGAGAATCCAAAGGTTGGAGACAAAGGTAGATAGTTTACAGCAATCACACTCCTTTATGGGGGATGGCGGAGCGAAGCGACGCCTAGATAAAGAAGTATTAAGAATAGCCAATGCAAAGTTAATACTTTCAGAAGAGTATAAAAGTCAATATGAATCCTACAAGAAGTTATACGAACTAAAAGTTAGAGATAGCTACTTGCAGGATTCTATTATATCTAAGCAACGCGAAGAAATAAAGAGAATAACAATAGTAGGTAATCAAGCTATTGTTAATCTTAATAAGGAATATAATAAGTCTAAAAAGTATAAGAAGCAACGTAATGGATTCATAGCTAGTACAGGTGTGCTAGCTATTCTTGTTGTTATACTATTAAAATAACTAATTGTAAGTATGGAACTTAGTGAATATCCATTCTTCATTTATTATAATGAAGAAGATAAAGGAAAGAAATATAAGCACGCAAGAGATTGTGGATATAAAGACCCATTTGACCATTTCTTAATAGGAGAAAGCGGAGGGTTCTTAATGAATATTGACCCGTATAAACGTTTTGTTAATACAGACCTTTTACGTCCTGCTGCTATTACTTATGAAAAAGAAGGAGTTTATACTAAGTTTGCAGTAGATAGTATGCCTCATATAAACTTTCGTAAACAGGAAACTCTACGTAGACTTGTTGGTTTTAAAGCTCCTTGTCTTATGGATACTAGAACTGGTGAGATAGAAGATGTCTATATTACTGGTGAACATTATAATTTTATTAATTATGGTCGTATTCTTAAACTAGATACTAAGACACTTCGAGTAGAAGAAGGTAAAGTTACTGGTCGTAAGATAAGAGGATTTCCTAGATTTATTGATTGCCAATGGTGGTACTTCTTAATCAAACAGTTCTGTCGAGAGAACGGTATGTTTCTTATCAACGATAAGACAAGACGTGGTGGATTTAGTTATATGGAAGCTATTGGTTCTGCTAACTTTATTAATCTTACTCCTAACCGTGCTGTTATTCATGCTGCTAGTGATAATAAGTTCTTGGTTCAGTCAGGTGGTTTATCTGACTTTATGAAGAAACAAATCATCTTTTATGAATCTAATACTCCTTTTGCTAGAGGTATTGCTAAGATTGATGCTAGTGATTTTATTTTAGGTTATAAAGACCCTAGTACAGCTATTATAGATGATAACAGTTGGAATAGTGCTTGTATATCTGTATCTACTAAGAACAATCCTTCTGCTGCTATTGGTAAAGATGGCGGAGAAATCAAGTGTGAGGAAATGTCAGAGTTTGAGAACTTCGATGATTTCATGGATGTAACTGAACCTACTCTAAAGACTGGTTCTGTTACTACTGGTTTTCTTAATGCTTGGGGTACTGCTGGTAAAGCTAATGCAGGTTGGGTAACATTTGAGCAAAACTTCTATGACCCTAGAGGTAGAAACTTTATGGCATTTGAAAATGTATGGGATAAAGATAGTAGAGCAGAAGTATGTGGTTACTTTAAACCTTATTGTTGGGGACTTGAAGGTTATAAGATTGGCGATGATAATCAAATCGCTACTCTTACTTCTCTTGATGATGATGGTAATTCTGATATAGCTCTTGGTTTTCAAATAGCAGAAGAAGAACGTGCTGCTGAAAAAGCTAAGAGTAAATCATTCGCTAAATTTATTAGTTATTGTGGGCAGTATGCTAATATGCCTAGTGAATCATTTAGTTCTGTAAGTGAGAATATATTTAGTAGTGAGATATTAGATGAATGGGAGCAAGAACTAAAGATGTCTAATAAATATAACTTCTATATAGATGGCAAGTTTGTAGAATATGATTCGGATAACTTCGAGTTTATTCCTAATGAACGTATTGCTGCTACTGGTGGTGTATTTAAGAAGGATTACTTTGATTATATTAAGAATGTTCCTCGTCACTCTAATGAAGACCCTGAAGGTTGTATTCGTAAATGGTTTAATCCAATTAAAGTAGAATACATAGATAAAAAGACAGGTCAGCTAACTAAAGGTACTCCTCCGGGAATATATAGTATTAGTTATGACCCTGTTGGTATTGATAAGGATAAGAAAGAACTTACTAATAAACATTCACATAATAGTATTAAAGTTTGGATGAATCCTTGTATATATAATGGTTATCGTCCTAGATTATGTGCTGTGTATTATGGTCGTCCTGATGAACTAGAAAAAGCAGATAGAATCTGTTATTGCTTCGCAGTTACTTATAATTGTCTTGGTACAACTAATGTCGAGATTAATCGTGGTGAAACAGTTAGTAATTTTAAAAAGTGGAAAGCTGTTAGATACTTAGGTTATCACCCAGTTCATTTATGGGATACTAATATTAATACTAAGAAGATTAATACTATTGGTTATGATATTAGTAGTGAAACAGTTAAACTCGATGGTCTTCGAATGTTAAAGGAAATGTTGTATTCCCCCATAGGGAAGTTCGAGGATGGTCGTGATATGCTTGTTCTTCATACTATATATGATTATCAGTCAATACTAGAGTTAAAGAAATGGTCTAATACTGGTAACTTTGACCGTGTATCTGAAATGATTGTTCGTGGTATTGAATGGGCTGCTAATGATAAGTTTGCTAAAAAGCAGCTTGAACATAGACAGAGAGTGCAAACAGAGAAAGAAAACTTTTGGAATCGTAAACGTTATTAATTATGAGTTGGTTAACAGAAAGCAACAGGTTAAAACATTTCCTCTACGCAATCCCATGTGGATTACTAGGAATAATGTTAGTAGTAGGCTTAGCCGTAGGCATGGAATTTAAAGATAAAATGTATGGCGGTAAGTTTGATTTCTTGGATATTTTAGCTACATTGCTTGGCGGAATGATAGGATTCGTATTAATGCTAGTTATAGTAATAAGTACGGGTGCTATTAATTGGTACATTAATATACTTATTAAACTAAGCGAATTGTTATGATTGATGCTAAGCTAAATGCTCGACTTGGGGACATGCCTAAACAGCGTGTCCCTAATTCTGAAAAGGATGAATACTGGGCTGGTAGAACAATAGATTACTGTATTGCTGCCGGACTAGCGTGTAATGATAGAACTAAGACAGAACAACTTCTTGAAATACTTCATGGAGAAATGCCTGACGAGTTCTATCGTAAAACACTTAATCCTTATAATGCTACGAAGGAGAACTTTAAAAGGTTTCCTGCTACTCTAAGGAATCTTGATATTATTAATGATGTAGTTCGTCGTTATTTATCAGAATACGTTAAATCTCAACATGAATTTATTGTTGGTGCTAATAATCCTGAAATCATTATGGCTCGTGATGCTGCTATTCGAGAAGATATAGTTAAGCGAGCTATGTTAGCATTTCAACAAGAACTTCAAAGGAGAATACAGCAACAACAAGCTGAAAATGTTCAACTAGAAGCTCAAGGACAACCAATACAAGAGGTTGACCCTGAACAATTAGCAGCTGATGCAGAAGAGTTTGAAAAGAACTTTATTGATAATTATATAGATGAAATAAGTGCACAAGCTCAGCAACTATTAGAAGTTATTGATGATGTTCTTAATAATGAGACAATAGTTCCAGTTGAGTACTTTAACTATATCGTTACAGGGGAAGTTTATAGTTTCCATACTGTTCGTGGCAAAAAGCTAGTTAAAGAGTGGGTTCCAACTACTGATATGTTTCCTGTTCCTAATGGAGAACAAATGGTATCTAAGTATGATATTGTAGCTCGTAGAATGTTAATGAGTTACAATCAGGTAATAGACCAATTCTTCGATGAATTATCAGATGAACAACTAGAGTTTATAACTAAATATTATAATCCTAGTACAGTCGGTGCTACTCGTACACTTAGTCTCAATGCTTATAGTTATTATTTTCCTGAAAAGTGTAAGAGCTATGAGAATGATAATAGAGAGATATTTCCTTCTGATGGTTATGATTTAAGATTAAAGAACGGAGAACTTTTAGAAGTATGGCATGTTAATTGGAGAGGTTATACACAAGTTAAGATACTAAAGTACATTAATGAGGTAGGATTAGTTGATGAGATGATTGTTCCTGATGATTTTGAATTTAATCCTGAACTCGGACATATTGAGATAACTTCTGTATATAAACCACAAGTTTACGAAGGTTATCGTATAGGAGGTCAACGTTTTGGTATATATCCAGGTGGTGCTAAACCTATTCCTTTCCAATTAGATGATGATGTTAGATTGCAGTATTGTGGACTTCAAGAAGTACTTCCTCAAATGGGAAGATTCTCTATTGTAGAAATACTTACTCCATTTCAAATATTAATCAATATCTTCTCTTATCATAGAGAGATGATGATAGCTAAGAACAAGATGTTTATTCTTGTTGCAGCTAAATCTTTATTTGGAGAAGATGCAGAAGAAGCTATTTATAATATAGCAGCAGAAGGTATATTCCCGTATGATGATGCAGAAGATATTAATAGTACTAAAGCACAATCTATTAAAATGCTTGACGCTAATATATCTGGTTATATTACTGAAATATCTAATCTTATTGAATCTATTAAAGCTAGTGCTCGTGAAATGGTAGATATGACACCACAACGTTATGGACAAATAGCAACTAGTGCTGGTAAAGGTACAACAAAAGAAGCTATTATTCGTGGTTCAATGGGTACAGTTATTATTAACTATATGTTCGATAAGTTCCGTGAGGACGAATATCTAATAGATTTAAATAATTCCAAGTTAGCTTGGATAGATGGATTAGATACTTCTTACTATGATAAGTCAGATAGAAAGCAATATGTCTCTCTTAATGTAAATAATCATACTCTCGGACAATACGTAATCAAAGCTAAAAACTCTGATAGAGAAACAGAGAAGTTTGAACAACTTAAAGAGTGGGCTTTCAACGCTAGTCAAAATGGAGATTTAATGTCTGCTGTTGCTGCTATTACTTCTGGTAATATATCCAGTCTTAAACTAGCTATTAATCGTTATCAAGAGATTCGTCAGAAGAATGAAGAATCACTTAGACAATTAGACCAACAATTAGAAGAAGCTAAGAATAAAGCTGTTCTTGAACAGATAGCTGCTAAGGGGGAACAAGATGCTAGGCTAGCAGAAATCAAAGGTTATTATGATTTACTTGCTAAAGGAATGGATACAGAAGCTGCTATGGCTGCTTTAGCTAATCAACCTGCACAAGCTGCTCCACAAGATAATTCTGCCGAACTATCATTGAAACAAGCTGAACTAAATGAAAAGAAACGAGCTAAGGATTTAGATATGATTAACTCTGCATTAGATAGAGATAATGAACTAAAGATAGCTAAAGAGAATAAGAATAGATATGATAGTCCTAAGTCTAAATCTAGTTCTACTAAGAAGTGAATACTAAGTTATAATTAGCTATATACCGTTCTCTATGATTCAGACATGCCCTACGGAACTTTCCGTAGGGTTTTTCGTACCCATAGAATCGACGTAGATAGCATTTCCTTTGCCTCTGTTGCATTTACCCTATCAAATGGATGAACTGTAAAGGAAAGCATTAAAATGCCATGACGGGTCTTAAAATGGCTCATTCTTTTGCCCTGTATCGAACGCAAAATTTCTGCTAATAAGATTAACTCTAGTAATACTTAAATACGAATACGAGCAATTCTAAACCTAATAATAAGGGTATTCAGACTAGTAAGAGTTTGCTTTCTCATATTATTAGATTACATTTGAGTGAAAGTAATAATCAAAACATATTTATTATGGGAACTTTTAGTAGTAATAATGATTTAGATTTAAGTACTGGTAGTATTGATAATGGCGATACTACTAATACTGGAGGTCAAGGTACTGGCTCTGGTGCTAACGGCAATCCTGCCGGACAGGGACAACAAGGTGCTGGACAAGAAGGACAACAAGGACAAGGTGGAAGTGCTGATACTAGTACTGTTGATAATGGAGGTGAAAACCAACAGGGACAACAGGGACAAGGAGAAGGACAGCAAGGAAGCTCCTCTACGGGGGAAGAAGTGGTATTATCAGAAGGCGATACTGTAAACGTTGATGGTGTAGATTATACTATTGATGCTAACGGTAATGCTCTTGCTGCTGATGGAACTGTGTTCCGTACTGCTGCTGAACTTGCTGAACTTATATCTCAAAATGGTTCTGAACCAAGTATTCTTGAACAATTACAAACTCGTTTCGGTTCTGATTTTAAAGATGAAAATGGTAATCCTATTGTATTTGATAATAATACAGAAGGTATTGCTGCTTATGTTGATACAGTAATTCAGAATAGAATTGCAGAAGCTCAAACTGCTGCTCTTAACAATCTGTTTGAAACTTATCCACAAGTAGAACAAGTTATCAATCATCTTAAACTTAACGGTACTCTTGAAGACTTCGTAGAAATTCCTGATAGAAGTCAGATTACTGTTAGTAAAGATAACGAAGAACAACAAGCTACTTTCATTCGTGAAGAATGGAAACTTAGCGGTAAAAAAGGAGATGTAAATAAATTCATTGACTATTGTAAGAACGCCGGTATTCTTTATGATACTGCTGTTGAATCTAAAGAAGCTGTTGATAGCATTTATGAATCTCGACTTGCTGAACAGAAAGCACAAGTAGAAGCTAAAGAAGCTGCTGCTGCTGCCGAAGAGAAAGCATATTGGGATAATGTAGAAAAGACTATTAGTAAAGGCGAACTATTAGGTTATAGTATTCCTGAACAGATTCAATGTAACAAAGACGGAAAGAAAGTAATGCTTAGTCGCAAAGACTTCTTGAAGTATGTGTCTACTCCTGTTGACAATGAAGGTAATACAGCTTATATGTTAGACGAAGCTAAAGTTGATTCTAATGCTCGTATGCAGGATGATTTACTTAAAGCATTTCTTAGGTTTACTGGTGGCGATTATGCTAGTCTTGTCGGTATGGCTGTTAACAAACAGAAAGTTCTATCTATTAGAACTACCGCAGCACAAACTACTGGTAAAAGGACTGTTATTATCAATAGTAAAGGTAATAATTCTAAGACAGTTGATAATGACCAACTAGTCTTGAACTAACTAAATTAAAACGAATATGTACAAATTAAGAGAAGTCGAAAGAGGTAGATATGATGATAGAGGTTACTCTAATGAGCAATCTCTTGCTGCCTTAATGATTCAAAAACCGGAAGAGATTAATAACTTCCTGACTTACACTTATGGTATGGAAGATGACCGATTCCCGCTAACTTTCCTTACAGAAGGACAAGGTGCTGCTGGTGTTCGTGATATTACTGCTGTTGAGTGGACTTGGAAGACAATGGGTCGTCAGAGATTCAATGATTACATTGTTTGGGCTGATACTAATGATACTACTCCGGGTATTGGTGGTAAACCTATTAAGGTTGAGTTTGCTACTGGTCTTATTATTGAACAGTACGGTTTGCTTGCTCCTGATGGTAAGACTGCTGTTCGTGTAATGCGTGACCATGGTGCTGGTAGTCATGGTGGACATCTGTATTCTTTGCAGCTAAAGAATCCTGATAAGAGTGCTTATGTTGACCCTGCTAATCTTGAAAAAGGTAAGTATTGGTGTATGTTAGCTCCGTCTATTCCTGAATCTTATTCTAAGGGTAACAAGACTAATGTAATGGGTCCTGGAGTTATGAAATCCCAGCTAGGATTCAAGCGTTATAGCAAGGAAATTGCAGGTAACATTAGTAATGTTATTGTTAGTTATGCTTTCAAGACTAAAGGCGGTGGTACTGATACTCGTTGGATTAACGAAGAAATGCGCCAGTTCGATGTTCAGATGCGTATCTCTAATGAGATTGACTTGTGGACATCTCGTTACAATCGTACTGTTAATGGTACTATTGATATGAAGGATTGGGATAACGACCAACCAATTCCTGAAACTGCTGGTATGTTTGAAATCCTCGAAGAATCTAACTACGATACTTATGGTGAATACTTGCCTCTTAGCAAGCTAAAAAGAACTATTGGTGATGTAGTTGATAAGGATACTGATACTGGTTCTATGGAGATTACTCTATATGCAGGTAAAGGCGGTATCGAAGATTTCGATAAGGCTATCCGTGAAGATGTTAAGTCCGAAGGATTTATTACTCCTCTTGGAGAGAAAATGATTGGTGAAGAAGGTGGTGGTCTTACTTATGGTAAATACTTCCGTAAATATAAAACTATTGACGGACATACTGTTACTTGTATTCATCTTCCTTTCTTGGATAAATCTCCTATTGCTGAAACAGCAAAAGCTAATGGACTTATTCATCCTCGTACTGGTTTGCCTATGACATCTCACAAACTGATGTTCATTGACAACTCTGTATATAACGGAAATCGTAATGTTCGTATGGTACGTATGAAAGGTCAGTCTTACCTTGTTGGTGTATTGAAAGGTCTTACTCCTATTCCACCGTCTTGGGGTTCTGTTCCTAGCAATTCTATATCTACGGATATTGATAAGTCTCAATATGAAGTTAAAATGTCTCGTGGTCTGCAAGTAGATAGACAAGAGAAGATGTTCATGTTGGAGTGCGTACTCTAAGTTAAACAATTAAAATTGAAATTATAATGGAAGGACAAGCACCAAAAGCCGGAACATTCGGCAGTAGTCTAAATAATCCAACTAATAGCCCTAGTGCTACTACACAGGCTAAAGCTCCGGAAACTCCTAGAGAAACCTATGAACAACTTCTTAAAAAAGAAGATGGTTTAGATAGAGACTTCTTAGAAGAAAGATATATTACAATAGCTCTTGCTACTGATATTACTATTAATTCTGTTTATCGTCAAGTTAATGCTAAACATATCGTTGACCGTCACGATAGCATTGGTGGTAGTATTAATTCAGCTAGAATCTTAACTAGCAACTATAAAGAAATGGAAGCGTATATGCCTTCTCTTGTTGGTTGCTCTGTTAATTCACAGGAATATATTACTCGTGTTCAACGTTGGTTCAATAGCATATCTATTCCTGTTGATGGTGAAGGAAAGAAACTTAATTGTTCTTTCCAATGGAATAAGAAAAGAGATTATCTGAACTATAAGATAGATGAAACAGAGATTATCGAAGAATATGATAATGCTGAAAAGTCTAATCCTAAACAGTTGAAAGATGCTATTGCTAAATATGTAACTAAGATTAATGCTCTTGAAGCAACTCGTTATCAATACGGACATCCTATTAAAGTAGATGATTACTTAGCATATCGTCATTGTTTACTTTATCCGATTGTCGCTAAAGACGTAGCTATTATTAGCTTCGACCCTCGTGTTAAATTCTATATTAAAGATGAACAACGAGAAAACAATCGTCTTAAACGTAATCGTATTCAAGCCAACAAAGCAAGACGTAATTATCTTGATGCTATTGATAACGATGCTAAGTTCAAAGCTATTTTCGTATGTTATTCTGCTAGTAACAAACAAGATGTATTATCTAACTTGTTACTCGATAGAACTATTCAAGAAAAGATGCTTGACGACTTTGCAATTAAAGAGCCGGAGAAATTCAACAAACTGTTTAACAATTCACAAATTGAGCTTCAAGCGTTCATTGAAGAAGCTATCGCCAAAGGTGAGCTAGTTCGTTCTGATGTTAATCAAACTGTTCTTACTCCCGAAGGTGGATTTATCGGAGCTAACATGAAAGAAGCATTAGCTTATTTCAGTAATCCCGAAAATGCTGATTATAAAAGAGCACTTGAAACTAAACTAAAATTATAATAACTATTTATTATGAAAGTAGCAGAGATACATAACGAGTTCATGCTTCTAGCTCAACAAATGGGTATGAAAACTGTGCGAGCAATACTTCCCGAACAGGTAGACGAAATAATCAATTTAGAGACTATCGAATATGTGAAAGATGTTTTCTCTCGTAAAGGTAATCGCGAACTCGATGGTATCTCTGATAACGTTATAAGATTAACAGAACTTAGTCCTCTTCATACTAGTATTAAGATTGAAGCTGAACAAGGAGATATAATGTTTGGTACTGGTTATAAGATAGAGTTAAACGACTATCCAACACCCATGTTCTATACATCTGTCTACTCCTTTAAGGGGGATAAGTCTTATCGTTGTAGATTGATAGACTTAGACTTAGTGAGTGAAACGATGAACGATTATCATTCAAAGTCTATTGTTATAAGTCCTATATGTTATAAGACTGAATCTAATATTGAAGTAATTGCAACATTTGAAATAGATAAGTTATTAGTTAATTATATTAAGTATCCTACTCTAATTAGTATTGCAACTAATACTACGAATGAACTATCAGATGTTGCTATGCACGAAGTTATTAAGAGAGCTGTTAATACTTTTAATGCTATCTCTAATAATAATAGTTATGAGAAAGTTTCAAACGAATTATCTAAATTAGAATAAAATGGAAAGACTGTTGTTTGCAGGTAATGTTGCATTAGCTACTACTCCCGCCACTCTAGCTGCTGTTAATGCAGCAGGTATTACAGAGGGTGCTGTTGCTCTTTACGACAATGAAGGTGCAATCATCTCGAAAGCTCTTACTAAGAACATTCCGATGTTTACCTTGTTTGTTGGCGGTGGGGCATTTGCTAATAAGAGCAAGTATACCAATATTGTATCTGATATTGATACTAGACGTTTCTCTTATGTTAAGAGTGTCTATGCTGCCGGAACTAAATTTAGTGCGAAAATTACTGTTCCTACCCCCGTAGAAGGAAAGGATTATACGTTAACTATGGCTAAAGCTCATACTGTTCTTAATGAACGTTATAAGTGGTCGGCTAGTGAGCGTGCTCGTGAAGGTGATACTGCTGCTATTATTGCTAAGAAGTTAAGTACTCAACTTAATTCTCTTGGTAAGAATGAAGGATTTACTGCTAGTGTTGCCGCTGCTAAAATTACCGTAACTGGTACTGATTATGAAGCATGGAATCTGATTGCAGGAGATTCATTGTTTGGAGTAACTATTACTACTACAAAAGCTGTAAAACCAATTAATGATGATGCTGCTCTTAAAGAATTGCAGATTCGTTGTATTGGTGGTGAAGGTATTAATTCTACTAGCAATGATGCTCGTAAGTTATATACTTTGCCGGAGTTCTCTAATGCAGGCGGTTGGACAGTATTTACACTAACCTTCTATCCTCATCGTGACCTTCGTAGTGGTAGTACCGAAAATGTTAAAACTATTATTCATCTTGCTATTCCGACAGGAGCTGCTCAAATAGCTACTCTTGAAACAATATTTGCATCTATTAATACTCCGGCAGCAGCAGGAGCTTAAAGAAAATATTGTAAATATAACTCGTAATAGTTTAATAAAGGGGTTGCTATTAATGTTAAAATTAGTAGTAATCCCTTTAATCATAAATAGGGATGAAAGAAATTATCGAATCTGCTCTTAATCAAGGCTTGAGTTCCTTGATAACTATTTCTATTTTCCTACTATTATATAAATGGTTGGATAATAAGAAGAAGACTGAAAGCGAAAAGTTTGTTAGTTCTATTAGTAGTACTCTTGATGAAGTATCTAAATCATTGCTACAAGTCTCAACGTTTATTACTGATATTACAAAGAATATCATAGATAAAGATAAAGACAAGTGTAAGACTGCAATAGAAGATTCTATGTTCGCTTCGGCAATGAGATTGACTATATTCGTTACTAATACTGTTATTAATAACCACGTCCATACTAATAAAGATAATATACTTGCTAATATCCATAATATAGTTAATGCAGAGTTTTACAGTGTATTCTCTAGCTTAGCTTTATATAAGATTAATGGAGTAAAAGCTAGTGATAATATGAAAAAGGATTGGATGCCGTCAGTGGAGAAATCTATAATAGAAATAGTGTTTAATGACAATCTTAGTAAAGAAGATAAAATATCTAGTTTTAATAATAAAATAAACTTGAAGTTTCAGTCTTACATAACTTATATAACAAATAATACATTAAAGTAATGGACATAAACTTCGATAATGTAAATAGCAAATTGGTTGATAGAGGTGTACAAGTTGTACACCTCTCTACCATTGGATTCGTTCTTACTAATGAAGATATATGTAGATATAATGCTATGACTATTCTTAGTCACATGCAAAATGTAGAATCTAAACTTAGTGAGAAACAACAACAAAATCTAATTGCAATGTATAACGAATTAATAGTAATGCAATGAGAAAGAACGAAAATGGAATGTATACTTACTTGGATGTTCCTAGTAAGTATAATTGTGTTTATAAAAGATTGCTTATTAAGTTAAGTGACTTAGGAGTAGACATGATTAAAGATTGTACTTCTACTTGTAAAGGTATCAATCGTCAAGTCATTAATTGTTGGAATATGTTTCAATCTGCTTGTGCCGCCTATACATTAGGTTATTGGAAACAGGCAGATTTACTCATTAATTATATTAATGTTTCTTTAGCTTTGAACTGTACTGAATATACTACTGATGAGAAACCTGTATTTATGACATTTGAACTTAATATTCCTATGTCAATTACTGGTGCTCAACAGATAAAATATAATGAAGCTACATTTGTTATCGCTAATAAAGAATATGTAACTAAAGATACTCTTACTATATATCAAGTTATTAACGAAAGAGAAAATATTATAGCTTCAGGATTATCTATTGATAGTCCGGCTAAGTTTAATGAATTAACACTTAATGCTCAAGTAGGACAAGTTTATATATTTAGAGCTAGTATAGAAGGAGAAGACGGTGAAACATATTATTCTAATGACTTTATTGTCGAATGTAAGTCTATTCCTAAAATGAACGTAATGTATTATGGACATACGGATATTGCTCCGCAAGTATTTGATAAAATGTCTGTTAGTGATATTATGGCATTAGAAGGTAATACTCCTAGAACTATTACAGGAGATAAGAATAATACATTTACTATTCATCAAGAAAAGAAGATTCATTATCTTCTTATACCTGATACACTTATGACGCTTATTAAAGCTGAATATGGTACTACTCTTGTTACTACTCTTTGGGACGGTTCAGACGGTGCTTATAAGACTAATAATCCTGGTGGTACTGTTGATGATATACATTATAAAGTATTCTTCTTATATTCTCCTTCTGTATTTGATGATGCTATTCGTATAACCTGTAAAAACAAGTAATATGAGAAAAGGAATAAGTATAGGTCAACCTATTATTAATAACAGCGTAGATGATAACTATAATCCTCTACCTGATGTTGATGCTAAGTATGGACCTTATAATAGTATTGCAGAAGCTCTGAAAGAATTGCCTCCTGAATTACGTTCAGTAGGTCTTACAGTAGGTATTAAACAAAATAATATTATTAACGAGTATTGGTTTAATGGAGGTATTGAAAACAAGAATCTTGTAGTTAAGCAACAAGGTGGTGGAGATGAACCAGTTCAAACTGTTTATATACAAGACAATCCTCCTGCTAATACAAATGCTCTTTGGGTAGATACTTCTGGATTAGGAGCAGCTCTTGAAGAAGATGAAAAGCTAGCTCCTATAATTCAATCTATTCAAGTGATACAAAAGTATCTTGATACTATTGTCCATCAGAGAGATTTAATTATAAATCCTGGTCATGTTAGTAATACTTTTACTAAGTCTATATTAAAAGAATATACTCCTATTGACCCTAATACTGGACAATTAGCAATTAGAGTTGCTGCTGTTGGTGAAAGTCTTGAACCTGAAACAGATGAATATGAACCAAATACTAAAGCGGTTCGTGGGCATTATGGTACTCTTAAAGAAATTCAAGATAACTTTAATAATTTCGTAGATTACGAACTTCTAATTGCTACTGATGTAAAACGTCTATATACTAAGATTAATGGAGAACCTGTTAATCTTACTGGTACTAGTTCAGGCGGTGGCGGCAGTATTGATTATGAAGCATTAGATAAATTAGATACTATTGGTTTCGTTGCCCCTAATGGACAAGTATATCGTGTTAAGGTTAATAATAACGGACAGCTAGTAGTATATAAGAAAGAGTTAGATACACCACAAGCAGAACCCACTGGTGGACAAGAAGAACCTGGAACTGGTTGGGTATATGTAACTACTCTATATCTACAAAAGTTATATATTAACTCTTTGTATTGTGGTGGTATTACTAGTGATGAATATAGTTATAATCCATGCTCTCATAACTTCGTTGAACTTAGTAATCTTACAGGTAAAGATGTGTCTCTTAATGGACTATCATTACAGTATGGTACAGAAGGTGGAAATTGGGAAGTACTCCCTTTATGGGGGAATATCAAAGCAGGTTCGACATTCTTAATTAGAGGTGCTCAATGTTCAGTAATGAATACTAATACTACTCGTATTAAAGTTGAGACTTATGATATGGAATGGTATGCTAGTGATGGTAATCTTATTAAGTTTGATAATAAGAAAGCTAAGTTTTTCTTGACTTGGGGAACGTCACCTAGTTCTGTTGCGAATCCTTATAATAACACGACTTCCCCTATAAGGGTATCTAAAGGTTATATTGATTTAGTTGGACTTCAAATCTTAAATGCTGGTGATGCTGATAAAGTTGATGCTGCTGAAAATACTGCTTATGGTTATCTTGATAGTAAGTACTTATTTACTAAGTACTATACTATGGACAATGTTAAGCAAGCTACTAAAGCTCTTAGTGCTAGAAATAACGCTAATGATATGTACTTTGTTAATCTCGAAGCAAACATAATACCTAGAATAGATTCTTATACTCCACGTGCTAGCTTTGAGAACAAGAATATATTCTTTAATAAGACTTTACTAGACCATACTAAACCTAATAAGGTTACTATGACTTTAGGTAGAAAGGCTTGTTATACTTTTAATGAATCTAATGAACCTAATGATGATGCTAGTAGGTGTTTCAATTGGGTGTCAGTAGGTTACTATGATGAGTATTTATGGTATCGTGCATATAGAAGTGACGGTAGTTATACTAATTGGACTAAAGTAGAATCATTTAAAAATGAGACTGGTGTTCGTAAATATTATAATCGTATTCGTGCAATAACTACTGATGGTACTCCTTTTACTACTCATAAAGTAATACTTACTCATTTAGGAGAACAATATGATACTCATACAAGGGATAAGAATATTTATTACGAATATTATGTAGGTAGAGATGAAACTTATAAGAGCGATATTCGTAGATTTGTAGTTATGAGCGAAAATGCAGGGAGCGAAGTTCTTAACTTTGTTCAGACTTCCGACCAACAAGGCTTTAATTGGGATGAATATAATGTATGGAGAATAACTGCCGGACAAATAAAGAAGGACTTTAATAGATATGAAAATAGTAACATATCTGTGTGCTACTTTATGATTAATACTGGCGATATGACACAGAATGGTAATCGTATTAATGAATGGTTAGATTATGAAGCAGGAAGAGAACCACTATACGATATTGCTGAAATGGTAACTGTTGGTAACAATGATTTAACTCCGGCTAATGTATATGTTCTTGGCGATGGTGGCGATAATTCTAAGATTAATGCTACTAATATTAGATTCTTCTATTGTTACGAAATGGATGAAGATAATCCGCCAGTATTTACTGTTGAAGATAAAGAGATATTTGTCGAATCATTATATTCTTTTGATGTTGGACATAATCATTTCTTATGTGTTAATAGTGAGATAAGTGCCAATACTGAAAGAGATGTTTACGGACTTACTACTACTGGTGTAATGTATGATTTAATAAGACAATGGTGTGAAAGAGATGATGCTAATGCAACTAATGCTAAAGCTAAGATAGCTTATTGTCATGAAATGCCTTTTACTATTATTACTCAAAATCTTATTAATTCATTCTATTGGGACGGTAAAGAAGACACTAGCGTAGAACGTAGTGGTAGTCGTTTGAACTTTAATACCACTAAAGCTAATGCCTATTGGTTCTCAAAGTTCTTACAGACGCATAATTACCGTTTATGTCTTGGTGGGCACAAACATACGTACAGTTGCAGTTATCCGATTTTAGAGAACGAAAATAGCTCTATGAAGCCTATCATACAGGTCACTGCGGACGTTTTAAAGAAGGATTTTAATTCTGATGAATTATATACGGAAACTGCCGAAGGTGCGTTAAAAGGGCAATCTTTCCCTAAATCTTGGGAAAATAATACTAACTTTGATATGTTGAAACACTTGTGTACATTTCAATTAGTAGAAGAAATAACTGCTCCTGTATATCTTATGTGTCAGGCTAGTGGATATAAACATACTAGTAATAAAGAACTTCCTAGTCCTAATATTCCGTGGTTAAGGTATTTCTTTCCTGCTAGTATTACTATTAATAGTAGAGACGATGTTACGGCTAAAGTTAATGCAGGTCAACGTTATCCTTTCTATATTAAGTATTTCTTAAAGCTAGGTAAGGTAGATGATTTACATTATTACCCTAATTTACAAGTTACTGTTAAGAAGTTATCTAATATATTTAATAACTCTGGTAAGTACAATGTTAATCTTCAAGGATTAAATCCAGCTTATGGAGTTATTGGTGGTAATGGAGAAACTAATAATGGTAATGATATAATTAACGTGAAATTTCCAACTTATAATATTGGTTAATTATGGCAGATAATATTAAAAGGTATAATCCTAAAACTGGTAATTGGGATATAAGTTCTTCTGGAAAAGCTACTGGTATTGTTGTCGAAGACCCTCGTCTTATCGACCCTGAAGTAGCAGAAGAAGGTGTTACTGGTGAAAGTCTTAATGATGTTCTTGTTCGTCATGAAAAAGAATTAAAGAAACATGGTGGATATATTGCTTGGCTTGCCGAACATGGTGGTGGAGGAAGCGGTGACGGTGGTGGAACTACTGGCGATAAGATTACTCTTACTAATGGTAATATAGTAAAAGAAGGTAATATTAATTATCTTTATTCTACCGTTACTACCAATATTAAGTTAGAGTATCTTATTACTTCTAGTAAGAATAATAAGAGATATTTTATTACTGTTACTCTTGATGGTAATAATATTATCGAAGGAAAAGAAGGTTGGACTAATACTCCCGGAGTTCTTACTATTCCACAGTTAGATAAATTCTCTGCTAATAGTAATCACTCTGTTGTGATTACAGCTAACGATACAGATGGATTTTCTGCTGAATCTTATCTACTTAATATAGTAGAAGCTAGTATTAAACTTACTAGTACTGTATCAGGTAATACTGCTACTGTTGGTCTTGATTACTTCTTTACTTATAGTATTACTAGTAAAATTATTGGTTCAGATGTTAATCTTGTTGTAACAAATGTAACTAATGGTGCTACTAAAACTATTGAATTAGGTAAGACAACTTCTACTGCTCCTAAACAAGTTAATGTTAACTTATGGGAACTAGGTAATATTATAGCAGGTAGTTCTTATACTATACAAGCACAAGCATTTACTTCAATGAATGAAGCTACTGTTCAATCTGATAAAGTAACAAATCGTGTAGTTGTAGAAGATGGTGTTAATCTTGTTGTTCTAGTAGAAGGTATTACTAGTAAAGCAGAAGTAGATGCCGGAGTTGAGAGAACTAAGTTCTCTCAAAGCGGTAATGTATCTTTTGCATTTACTCCATATCTTGCAGGAGTTAGTCTTATCTATTATGCTGTTAGAATAGAACATAATGGTATTGTTAAAGATATAGGTTACTTTGATGAAGGAAACTATAATAATAACCAATATGTGCAGCGTGGTAAACAACAAGTATTTAGTTATGCTATTCCAACTGAAGGAGAAGTATTAGGTAATTGGAATATAACTCTTCGTTGTTGGTCTGAAAAGGGCGACCCTATTACCGATACTGTTTTAGCTTGTGAAGTTGTATCTAGTTCTCAAGCACTTATTGCTGACCAAAATCCTAATAACAGTAGATACGCTAGTTGGCATATTCGTCAAGAAAGTTTTCCAAAAGTGTCTACTACTAAAGTTTGGACAAGTAATGAACCTTCGTTTACAGTTCCTGGTGCTATTGAACCTAGCGGTGCTACAACTGAACTAAATGTATATAATACTAATGGTGTTCTTTCAGGTTTCTTAACAAAGAACGGACAATCAATGTTACGTATATCAGGAGAGGCTTATGGAGTAATTGACGTACAACCATTTAAAGATGATACTACTACTCTTAATAACTGGTCAAGACAAGGCTTTGGTATATCGTGTACATTCAAGTCAGATAGACATCCTTTCTCAAATAGAACAGTCTTCTTTATAGGGGATTACAATACAGATGAGCAATTCTCGGAAGGTATTAAAATAGGTCTTGAAGATATTACTTGGTCTTATACTGACGGTAATATTAAAGAGACTATGAGTTGTAAGATACAACAAGATGTTATTAATACTGTTGATTTTATAGTTAATAAGAATCCAGGAAAGATGGTTGTTGCTATCTTTATTAATGGTATTCTTAATACAGCTCGTGAAATAAAGAATGACTTTACTTGGAGAACTAGTTCAAAGATATATCTAGGTTGTGATATTAGTAATGCTGGACAAATTCAGAATTTTGCTGATGTTAACTTCTATGATATTAAGTTGTTCCGTGTTCCTGCGAATGATAAACAGATTGTTATCAATGCAATGAACTCAAAAGCTAGAGCAACTCTACTAGCTGACGGTAGTATAGATTTTACAGAATACAATAGAATGAAGTTAAGAAACTTCTTCTCTACTTCTGATTCTGAACCAAATTCAACACTTTGGGACGATATTAATCAGACTTATGCTAATGTTAACTTTAATAGTCTTATTTCTGATACTACTAAAGTACTTCCAGTAGATATTATGTTGATTAACTGTGCTAATACTGGTTTTACTCGTGCTGTATTTGAGGAAATAGGTGGACAGAATAATAACTGGTATACTGGTTGTACTATGAGTTACTTTAGTCCGACTTCTGGTAAATCAAGTTCTGAATATACTACTGATGTTGCTGTCTCTAAACAAGGTACGTCTACTATGAATAACCTTATTAAGAACTTAGAAATAAGATTTGATAAGATGCTGAAAGCCGATGACGGAAATAATCTTGATTATGAGTTATTTCAACCTAAAGAGACTTGGTTTCCTGAAAGACAGTTTACTCTCAAAGCTGATGTTGTAGATAGTGCTCATGCTAACAATGCTTCTATTGGTAAATGGATTAATGATAACTCGGATTTCTTATTCGAGAAAACTCCACCTATGGAAGAGTTAGAAGCTCACCGTCCAGTAGATACTCATGATAAGACAGTTCATGATAAGGTAACTATTAAGCAGACACTTGAAGGATTCCCTATTATATTACTTATTCAGTTTGACGGTGAAGAAACTCAAACTGTGCTTGGTATATATAGTTTTAACTTAGGTCGTGGAGCTTATTATAATATGGGTTTCCGGTTTATGAAAGACTTTACTACTAAGATAAAGAACACAGCCGGAGAATATGTAGATAATAAGTTACCTGCTTTTGTTACTTCTTATCATACTTATGCTCAAGACGAGATGTTTGGAAACATAGACCAACGTAAGGTTTATTCTTATGAGTTCGGTGAAAATGCAAATATAATTGTAGACGGTGATAAGATATTGCCGTTAGCTTTGTTTATGCAAGATGACTTATCTATTATAAAGCATGTAGGTGAGTTTAAATATAACGGTGGTAACTGGTTAGAACCAACTGCTCCTGTTACTGACGATAATGTTTGGAGAGCACTACAAGAACTATTTAGCATCTTTGCTCAAATGACTACTTCGACAGTTAAGAAGTATATTTGGAATGAATCAGTAGGAGGATATGAAGAAACCGAAGGTGAATATCCTGCACAATCTAGTTGGTCTACTCTTGCTGCTGAACTTGATACTAAGTTCTCAATAAGAAATGCTTTCTCTTATTTGTTAGTATGTGTAAAATACGGACTTGTCGATTCTCTTGGTAAGAATATGACTATTGTATGTTACGATATTAATGGAAGTAAGAAATGGTTTATTAGATTCTATGACATGGATACGGCTAATGGACTTGATAATGTTGCTCTCGAATCTGTTGCTAAAACCGCTTGGTTGGATAAGTTTAGTAATAATGATAAGAACAACGTTAATTCATTAGTTATTACTAAGAACGCTGCTGACGGTGGATATGATACTTATAGTTCTCGTATGTGGGACGTATTAAGAGATACTGTATTTGCCAATACTGGTGTATATGATAATTCTCTTGAAGGACTTTGGGACTTATGGAGAAATAACGATAATATATGCAAAGATATTAATAACTATGTGGATAATTATTTTGCAGCTCAAACAGTAAATTGTGGCGAGTTATTATTTAATTATGACTATAATGTTAAATATCTTACAGCTTACGTTGGTGAAGCTGGTGGTGAAGCGTCTTATGCTAATATAGAATTTTTACATGGTACTCGTGTTGAATATGTTCGTGACTGGTTAAAGAAACGCGTTTGGTTCTTTGACGGAGTGTTTAAATATAGTAATGCTTCTAATATTCAACCTTATAATAATAAAGGAACATTCTCGGCAGGTGGTGCAGAAGCAACTAATCCTAAGCTAGTTGTTACTTCCAATTGTCCTGCAATATTTGTAGTTAATATTGGTAATACTACCGATACTAGATATTTCTTAGAAGAAGGCAAACCTACTGAAATTAGATTATCTCCTATTAGTTCTTTCAATACACAAGTTACTATCAATAATACTCCTCAAATTAACGATATAGAAGGATTAGGTGGAATGAGATTCCAAAGATTCATGTCTAGTATGAAACTTCCTAGTTTCTCTAAACTAGACTTATCATCTATTGATACTCTTAGTGATTCTCCTATTTCATTTGAAACTATATTCGTTAACGATGAAGACTTCTCTGATGTTCGACATATTGATTTAAGTAATACTAAGTTTTGGAGTGGCAATGCTGGACAAGGTACATTTACAGTTAATATAGAAAAATATACTAAGTTGAAAGACTTGAATATATCTAATTCTGTTGTAACTTCTGTATCTTTACCTAATGCTTCTCTTTCATCTTTGAATATTACTAATTCAACAGTTGAAAATATTAGTCTTGTTAATCAGCCGTTCTTGGAAATACTGGATTTCTCTGGATGCAAACGATTAAAGACAGTTACTATTGATTCTTGTGATAAGATTACTGAATTGAATCTTAGTAATCTAGAAGACTTACATACTATTAAGATTACTTCATGTCCTAACTTAAAATCTATTGTATGTACAAATAATGGTAACTTAACTACATTCAATGTATCTAATTGTAATAATGTCGAAACAATTAATATATCGTCATGTACAAACAGAAATCTTATTGTTTATATTGTAGGTGCTCCTAATATTAAGACACTTAATATGTCTAATACTAATACGGCTAACGATATTCAAGCTGCATCTGAACTTCCTAAACTTAGGACATTGAATATAACTAATAGTCAAGTTGAAGCTATACAATATGGTAATGCTGCAATTCCTACTTATAATGGTAATAAGATATTTGATGTTAGTCAATTAATCGACTTACAATTCAGTATTCAAAACGCTAAAGGTGTACACTACTTTAAATTTAATAATAATAAGGAACATCCTTTTAATGTAGGTTCTGCGTTCTTTGTTGGTTGTTCTAACTTAAAGAGAGTATTTGGGCATATTAGTCTTAATGGTAATGCTGTATTCAATCAATGCTCTAAATTCTATATTCATGAACCCAAAGAAAAGGTAGAAGGTATTACCCCTGATTATAATGGTGAATGGTTTGGTCCAGATACTAATACTGAACAAGGCTCTGTTGATTGGAGAAATCATATTGATTTATCTACTAACTTTAGTATTGGCACTACTGATTGTACTAGTATGTTTAGAGCTACTAATTGTAGTATATATGACGTTTATTATTTCTTATATAAATGTGATAATGTTACAACTCTTAATAGTTGTTTTGCTAGTGCTAAAAATATTAAATGGGATTTATTAGATAGTCCTCGTAGAATTATGTTCAATCATTGTACTAAGGTTGTTAATATGGATTCTATATTTTGGGGAATACAGTCACAAGATTTTAAGATATTTACTAGTACTTATGAATATGGCTCTACTGAACATAATGGTTTATTTAGTCCTCTAGTTAGTTTACAGTCTATGAACTTAGCTTTCTATTTTGGTGGAACTAGATATACCGACCCTACGTTCTTAGCTAAGTTTAAAGGAAATGTAAGTTCTAAATTAATTAGATTAAATGGTGTTACTGGAACTAATGGGGCAATTAAATTTGTAAGTGATATTAATAATTCTCCTAGAGATGAAACTATTGCAGATAATTTAGTTGCAGCTGATTCAGGAAGTTTGCTTGCACAATTGCCTGACTTAGAATATATAACTAATATGTTCAATATTAGTAATATTAACTTTAATCAAGTAACTGATGAAGATGTAGAAGACGGAGTAATGTATTGCCCTTTATTCTATAAAAACACTAAATTAAAATATATACAGAACTCATTTAAATCTCTTGTTGGTTCTAAAGGTTCTTTATATAATATATTCGGTGGTACTGTTAAGAATAAGACTAATACTAGATTCCCAATAGCTTTATATGGTATCTATGATTCATTTTCTATTGGTGATAGTTCTACTATTACTTTCCCGATTCATAATTCAATGTTTACTAGACTAAAGAATTCGTTGAAGTACATTACTAGTCAGCAAGCTATTAATCAGTCTACATTAGGATGTTTTCAAGGTTTTACTAAAGAGTTTGTTAAAGAAGGAGATGAAGTATTCCCATACGATGTATTTACTAATTGTAGTGCTATTGTTGAAATACCTGGATTCTTCTCTAAACTAGTTCTTCCTGCAAATAGTGTAATTGAGCTTCCTCTTAATTCATTTAAGACTAATTACAATCTTACTAATATATCATATCTATATTATGATATGAAGAATTGTAAGTACTCGCTTACTGGTAAAGGATTCTCTAATTGTAAACTAATTAATGTTCATAGATGCTTCTCTGAAATAGAAACTAGCTTCGTTAAGAAAGGTTCTATTCCTTATGGACTGTTCTATATGGAACAAACTTCTAATGTTAGCTATAAAGGTTGGAATGAAGTAGATGCAGCTAGTCAGAATATTACAGAGAACTATGGTATAGATAGTGATGGTAATTGGATTGAAAGTGCTGAAATGCCAGTAGAGATTACTTATAGTAAACAACGAACTCTTCCTAGAAAGACAATAGTTAATATGTCTTATTGCTTAGAAAGATTTCAAAGTACAGAAGCACAAGGTTATACTATGAATTATGGTAATCTTACTCCTAGTAATTACGGAGATATAATAGTCCCTAATGAAAAGTATAATCCAGTTAAGTATATTCTTAATCCAAATTATGACCCTAGAGAATGGTTAGATGACGAACATACTATGCCTAACTACAATAGAGATATTCATAGAGTTATCTTGAATAAAGATTTCGATAAGTATGAACTTGCTTGGAACGAATATTGTGTCGATGGTCTTAGTGGATTAGAAGATATAGTTAGAGACAGTGCTCTTTATAGTGCAATTAGTACAGGAAGTATTAATTGTTCTCCTGTTATACCTAATAGATTTAAAGATAACGCTGGTTCTTTTGCTCCACCTTCTGATGCTAATGCTAATAAGAAAGTACTTAACTATATATGTTCTCCTGACTTATTCTATTATTGCACTAATGGTAATGATATGCAAGTAAATGGAGTGTTCTTTGGTAGTGGTAGAGTTAATGGAGTAGTTGGATATGATTATCTTGATTATGGATTAAGAGGACGTATTCCGCCACATTTATTCTATCCTATTAGTAACGCTACTGATTTGTCTTATACATTCTATCGTATACCATTATTGAATCCATATAAATGGAATGTTACTAATGGAGAAGACGGAGAGTTTTACTCGGCAGATACGTTCTCTAAGTTAACTAAATTAATATCGTTATCTAATATGTTCTACTTTTGTATTATTCCTGCAAATATTAACTTACCTGTTGATTCTTATGTAAACTGCATACAGTTACAAGATATATCTTCGATGTTCTTATCTGCAAAGTTTGAATCAACATCTGCAATGAGACAACAAGTAGACGGAAACTTATTTAGTAAGAATGTTAATCTTAGGAACATTAGTTATGCTTTCGCTAGTGGACAAAGTACAGGAGATTGGTCAGGTAGAAGTCCTAAGAAAATAGATTCTACACTGTTTAATGTTAATAAACATAAGCAACTTAATAATGTTACAGGACTATTCTATAATGCCGTTTCTACTGTTGGTAGTGTTCCGGAATTTTGGAATTGGCTTAATGCTCTAGATGCTGCTAGTAGAGCTAATGTATTCTATGCAATGAAAAAGTCTAATCTTAGTAACTCTGAAAGTATTCCTACTGATTGGGCTAATGGAATGACAGATTAAAAAAGTTAATAATAGTATTGTGTAATTAAATAAAATTTAGTTTCTTGTAGCATCCCCCATAAAGGAGTGATAATTACAGTTATCACACCTCTTTATGGGGGAAGGTTGCAAAGAGTAATTAATAATCATTTAAAAGTAATTATCATGGATAATCGTATTTATAACAGAGCTAATTCAGCTAATAGTTTACAAATATCTATAATGGGTAAAGTTGAAGCTGTTGCAGAGTTTTCTATTCCTAATGGAATGGGTGGTAAAGAACCATTCTTATTAAAGAATGTTACCGAAGACCCTATAACAGTTGAAGTAGTTCTTGCTGGTATGGACGAACCTATTACTACTGTTCTTTATTCCGGTTGGAATGTTGAGTTAGTTAAACAAGTTAATAACGCTGTTGCTGATACGTTACAATATGGGTACTAATACTGGACTTGGTATAGGTATCGGTATTCCTTTTAAGAACAATGCTCTTGGTGGAGATAGACCGTATCTTCCGCCAGAGCTTAAAGCTAGACTTATTGGAGTTTGGGATAATTACGGTAAAAAGAATACTGATGCTGATAGGAATATTATTAAGAATAAGATTCCTAATGCAGGAGGAGATTTAGAGATTCTAAATGCTGCATATAAGTTAAATAGTGGATTTGGTGAGTATAAAGAAGATTTTACTAGTTGGAGAATATATCCAAATATAGAAGTTACTGATAACGTAATTATTACTAATGGAAATTTTAATTCTACTTGGTTTATATATAAGCACTCTAGTGAAAGTAAGATAAATGGAATGAATATAAAAGTTTCAGGTATTCCAAAAGGAGGAAAAATCTTATACTTTTATATTTCAGATGAAACAGCTAATTTGCCTATTTCATATACTATACCAAAAGATGGTATTTATCATTTACCTGAATCTAAGATTAATAATAATCGTGCTAGTGTAGGATTTACAGTAGAAAGTTCTTACGATTGGAATAATATAAGAATAGAGCAAATCCCCTCTTTCGAAGGCGCATTTGTCACCGACGGAATCAACGACCTGATTACTTCCACCAAGACCGTACAGGAGATGTTGGGAGGAAGTAATGAGATTACGGTTGTCAGTATGATTCATGGAATTGGTTCTAAGAATGCTTATACTAATGTTTTAAGAGAATCCGGCTCTAATTACATTAGAAACACTTCTACAGCAGATGGTAAAACTGGTATTTATGGTTATACCTCTAAAGATACGACTAAATCTATTATAACCGATATACTTGGTGATAAGAATGATTATAAATTAGAACATATTCAAACAAGTACTCCTTCGACCATAAATAGCGTATTTAGTGTTGCAGGGTGGAGAGATAATTCAGGTTCAATGGTTGTGTATCCTATTGCTTGGTACTGGACAATCATCGCCAACAAGGTACTGACTACCGACCAAATCAACCAAGTAATCGCTTACTTCAACTTGGATAGAACTCTTAAACCTGATATACTTTGTAATACTATCAAGCAGGGAATCACCAACGAGAACCACGCAGAGTTTGGCGACAAGCTGATTGACTTTTCCGGTAACGGTAGGGATATTCAGTTGAACAATATTGCTTGGGATGGAGATAGTGGTATAGGTAAATATAATTATCCTAACTGGAAGGTTAATGTTACACGAGGGAATAAATACGCTCGTATTGTTTATTATGATTCTATCAATGGTACTTATTCGGCTGACTTTAAAGGAATAACAGATTTATATAAGAGTTATGGCTTGTCAGTAGAGATTAGAGTAAATAGAGCAAACACTATTGATTATCATTCAATAAAGGAAGATGGTATATACACTGTAACTCCACCCGATGATACTACAAGTATAGATATACGTTTTGGTGGAGAGAACGTTTATAATGCTTCTTGTGATATAACCATCACCCAGATTCCCTCCCACGCAGGTGCTCTCTGTCTTGACGGAGTAAATGACTTCGGTAAGGTGACAGGGATGCCGATTTACAAGGATT
>ERZ857955.181-NODE-181-length-87571-cov-6.350256_pt1 | contig 87571 bp, 79 predicted proteins | sample MGYA00519956_ERZ857955 | MGnify/ENA primary metagenome ERZ857955 (study PRJEB31778, sample SAMEA3449378) | human gut metagenome | biome: human gut; feature: human-associated habitat; material: faeces | place: United Kingdom | collected 2010/2012 ...
TAGTTGGTTGTATTTCCAGTGAAAGTAGGACATTGCCCGGCTCCCCATTTAAAAAGCCTCGGATCAGTCGATCTCGAGGCTTTTTATTTGCCTATTTTTGCATAACATAGTTTCTCAAATAGACTCCGTTACGCATAACTTTTTGTTCTTTAATTGTTTGATAGCCGCGTTTTTCAAAAAAGTTTTTTGCTGTGATAGAAGCATGAGTAACTATGGGGCCATTAACTTGTTTTTCTAATTGATTGCAAAGAGCAGTACCTATACCTCTATTTTGAAAATTTTTGTGTACAAAAAGTCGGTCTAGGTATCCTTCTGGGCTAATATCACCAAATCCCACTATAACTCCGCTTTCTACAGCGACAAAACTATAATGCTCGGATAATGACTGCTCCCACTCAGAAAAGTCAGTTTTTGAAAACGTCCAGGCTTTAATCTCTTCGGGAGAGTAATCTTTTGCATTGACTGTATGAATCGTTTCTTTAAACAACGTGATCAATTCTTTGAGATCTTCATTTTTGTAGCGTCTTAAATACATTTTCAAATAAGCTTAACGGATTGGACTATCTATAATGCCTCATATCAATATACCGTATCTATTGCCAACTTATGAAAGAAGATTTATTTGCTGACCTTATCCCTCAGCAGCCAGATAAAGCTGACCAATCTCGTGAGCCTCACTCAATGAATTCCCGTATGCAGCCCTTAGCGGAGAGATTGCGGCCTAAGACATTAGATGAGGTTGTTGGTCAAGAACATCTCTTGGGGCCTGGGAAACCTTTACGTGTCGCTTTTGAAGAAGGACGGCCGCACTCCATGATTCTTTGGGGGCCTCCCGGTGTAGGTAAAACCACATTGGCTCGTTTGATGGCTAAAGCTTTTAATTTACCTTTTATCGCTATTTCAGCCGTTTTAAGCGGAGTAAAAGACATTCGTGAAGCCGTAGATCGGGCTCAGCATCATATGGATCAAACAGGTGAGCCGACATTAGTATTTGTCGATGAAGTTCATCGTTTTTCCAAGTCTCAGCAAGATGCCTTTTTGCCTCATGTCGAAAGCGGTTTATTTGTTTTTATTGGAGCCACGACAGAAAATCCCAGTTTTGAAGTAAACAGCGCCTTATTGTCGCGTTCTGCCACTTATGTTCTAGAAAGTTTAAAAAAAGAAGATTTTGAAAAACTCTTACCTCGTGCTATTGAAGCTGAAGCCCCTGGATTAATTTTTTTAGCTGAGGCAAAAGAAATTTTATTTAATCTAGCTGATGGCGATGCAAGACGTTTTCTTAATGCGGTCGAATTAGCTAGTCATCTTGCGAGCGATAAAGGTATTCATGAAGTTGGTGCTGAATTATTAAGGCAGAGTCTGCCGGCAACACTCAGGCGTTTCGATAAAGGGGGCGAAAATTTTTACGATTTGATCTCCGCTTTGCATAAATCAGTTCGCGGCAGTGATCCGGATGCTGCCTTATATTGGATGACACGAATGATCGTAGGCGGGTGTGATCCTCTTTATATTTGCCGCCGAGTCATCCGCATGGCAACGGAGGATATCGGATTAGCCGATCCCAGGGCATTAGAAATTGCCTTAAATGCTGCCCAAGCCTATGAACGTTTAGGTTCACCGGAAGGGGAGTTAGCTATTGCTAATGCAGTAGTCTATTGTGCAATTGCTCCAAAGAGTAATTCTATTGAGGTAGCTTATAACGCAGTCAAATCCTTTGTTAAAAAAGACTCTACCCGTCCTGTTCCTCTTTATCTGCGTAATGCACCGACAAAACTGATGAGTGAATTAGGTTATTCCCACGGGTACCGGTATGCTCATGACGAACCTGATGCTTTTGCAGCCGGTGAAATCTATTTACCTGAGGGTATCGAAAATATGCGTTGGTACGCTCCACGGCCTAGGGGACTTGAGATAAAAATAGCTGAAAAACTTGCGCGTTTGCAGGCTCTGAACCGTCAGGCTTGGGCTAAAGGTCAGGGGCGCAAACGCTCTAGTAGAGAAAAATAGCAACATACGACATATTACTCTTGCAATCAAGGCTTAAACGGGTGAAAATTAACAGATGTGTTTTTTCAGAGTTCGCTCTGGTTACTAGGAATTAAGAATGCTTGATATTAATTTATTGCGTAAGCAACTCGATGACGTCGTTGCCCGTTTGGCCACGCGTCCGTTTGAATTTCCGGTCAAAGAATTCAACGCTTTGGAAAATGACCGCAAGGCTGTGCAAAAGCAGACCGAAGAACTACAGGCTTTGCGCAATAGCTTATCTAAACAAATTGGTGCAGCCCGTAAAGCGGGCGGCGATGCTGCAGATTTAATGGCTGAGGCCGCTGCGATTCCTGAAAAACTGTCTGAACTCGAAGAACGACTCTCTCAAATTCGGACTGACTTAAACGAACTCTTAATGAGTGTTCCGAATTTGCCTCATGAATCCGTGCCGGTTGGTCGTGACGAACGTGATAATCCTGAAGTGCGCCGCTGGGGTACACCGCGTACGTTTGATTTCCCAATTAAGGATCACGTTGATGTCGGTGTGCCTTTGGGAATGGACTTTGAAACGGCAGCTAAAGAATCTGGTGCGCGTTTTTGCTTTATGCGAGGCCAGGTTGCTCGACTTCATCGTGCTTTAGCTCAATTTATGCTCGATACCCACACCCGTGAACACGGCTATGTCGAATGCTATACGCCGTATGTTGTGAGTGCAGAGACGATGCGGGGCACGGGTCAGTTGCCGAAGTTTGAAGAAGATCTTTTCGCAGCGAAAAAGGGCGGACAAGAAGGTGAAGGTGAACGTATGTACCTGATCCCGACCGCTGAAGTGTCCTTAACCAATATGGTAAGCGGCAAGTTGTTGCGTGCAGATCAATTACCAATAAAGATTACGGCTCATACGCCTTGCTTCCGTTCAGAGGCTGGTTCCTACGGTCGAGATACTCGAGGCATGATTCGTCAGCACCAATTCGATAAAGTTGAAATGGTCCGTATTGTGAATCCCGAAGACAGTTACAAGCATTTGGACGAAATGGTTCACAACGCCGAAACTATCCTTCAACGTTTGGGCTTGCCCTATCGTGTCATCACACTCTGCACGGGAGACATGGGCTTTGGTGCTGCTAAGACCTTTGACCTTGAAGTCTGGTTGCCAGCTCAGAACACCTATCGAGAAATTTCTTCCTGCTCCAATTGTGAAGCTTTCCAAGCCCGTCGCATGGGTGCCCGCGTTAAGGGTAAGGACGGAAAGATTCAGTATGTGCACACCTTAAATGGTTCCGGCCTGGCAGTTGGCCGTACTTTAGTGGCAGTGCTAGAAAACTATCAAAATGCTGACGGCAGTGTGACTGTTCCGGAAGTGCTGCGTCCTTATATGGGTGGCGTGGATGTGTTGCGCCCAGAAAATCAGCCGTTAGGTGATTTCAAAGCTTAATCTCCGAACGTAAGATAAAAATAAAGGACACGAATTGGCTCTCAGTAGTCCGTTCAGTGTCCTTTTTTTTGCATCCTGCGTGAGTAACTATTAAAAGATTGCTGACTTTTTAGGTCATAAAAAAAGTGCTGACCTGACCGACTTTGCCGATCTGTCAGCACCTTATTTGTCTCAACGAGCTAAATTATTTTTTAGTCGTTTTTTTAGCAGTAGCTTTTTTGGCAGGGGCTTTCTTAGCCGGTGCCTTAGCTTCAGTCTTCTTGGCAGCAGTCTTTGTTGCAGCCTTCTTAGCAGGTGCCTTAGCCTCTGCTTTCTTTGTAGCGGGTTTAGCAGCAGTTGCCTTGGCCGGAGCCTTTTCTTCGGCCTTCTTAGCTACTGTTTTTTTAGCCGGGGCCTTCTTAGCTGCAGGTTTAGCGGCAGCTTTTTTGGCGGCAGGCTTGGCTTCAGTCTTTTTAGCAGCTACTTTCTTGGCAGGAGCCTTTTTAGCGGGGGCCTTCTCAACGACCGGTTCAGAAGCCTTCAATTCTTCTTCGGCATAGGAGTGCAAAACATCGGACTCTTTCAGCATTTCGAAAGAGGCATTCATCATTTCGCTGACTTGAGACATGCGAAGACTGTTATGATGGCCGTCACTCAAGGTGTCATACAATTCCTTGGTGATCATGCCAAGGCGATGGTGTGCTTTCTTGTTGCGTTCGAGAATTTCTTTAAGATCCATTTTGACAAAACTCCTACAGAAATTTGTGATTCAGATAGGTTCAGGATAGCCCTTTAATAGTAATGTTATTGCAAAACTAGAAGAAAATTTGAGTAACCTCAAAAGAATTTTTTATCTTTTAGTATTTACCCTCGAAAAAATCCCTAACTTTTACCGAAGTGTTGCTTCGTGACAACAACTAAAATTGTCGGTCAATCAAAGTAATTTCTCACTTATCCACAGGAAATAACAACCTTAATCAACAAAAAAATCCTGCATCTGTTAAAATCGCTAGCTCCATTGTGTGGAGAGATGGCAGAGTGGTCGAATGCGCCGGACTCGAAATCCGGTATACGGCTCGTCCGTATCGAGGGTTCAAATCCCTCTCTCTCCGCCATTTTTTATCGCGCAAGGGATAACAATAAAGATATTTTATGTTGAGATTTAATGCCATTGTTGTTTGTAGAAATTTTCTCTGTAAGTAATTGATTTTTTATGATCAGTCTGTATAATCCCTTGCAAGATAAAAACAATAAAGGCACTTTTTAAAGTGCCTTTATTATTTATCGGTCGTCGAGTGCTACTTATGTAGCACAAACCTTTGTTTCGGGACCTCTGATGCAAAGGGGATGGATGGGCCTTAGAGCCCATCTTTTTTTGGAATTTTCCCGCAAGGATAGCGAAAACGAATGACAGAAACATCGACAGATTTGCTGACGCTGGTTGAGCAAACCGTTGAAGGCATGGGCTTTGAGTTTGTAGATTTAGAGCGCTTGCCCCGAGGCTTGATCCGTGTCACGATGGACTGCCCGGAAGGTGTGGGAGTGGATGACTGCGAACGAGTCAGCAATCAGCTCACATATTTGTTTACCGTAGAAAATATTGACTATGAGCGCCTGGAGGTATCTTCTCCTGGTGTGGAGCGCCCTTTAAAGCGAGTGAAAGATTGGGAACGTTTTGTCGGTAAACTCGTTCATGTTGAACTTTTTTCACCTTTAATGGCTGAAGGTTTCCCGGACGCAGGGCGCCGCAAATTAGACGGTCGTATTCAGGCTGTGCGAGTCGATGGTTCTCAAACAATCATTGAATTTTTATTTACTGACGAAAAACCTGCCAAAACGCCTGCTCAGGCTGCCCGGGAGCGTATTGCTCAAAAACGGGGTAAAAAAGCCGCCGCTGTACAGCCCGTTGCCGTCAGTTTCCCGATTGACTTAGTCGATCGTGCTCATTTGGTTGCAGAATTAAATTTCAAAGGAAAGTAAAAATGAACCGCGAAATGCTTGAAATGGTTGAAGTATTGGCACAAGAGAAGAGCGTGCCCCGTGAGGTCGTCTTCGGAGTGCTCGAAACGGCTCTGGCCTCTGCAGTGAAAAAGGCTAACTTTGCCGGCGAAGATGCGGATGTTGAAGTACACGTCGATCGTGACACCGGTGACTACAGAGCTTGGCGCCGCTGGCTGATCGTCGCCGACGACCAAGGTCTGCAGGAACCCGATCGCCAGGAAATGTTCTCTGATATTCATGATCAGTATCCTGATCTGAATGTGGGTGACTATATCCGTGTAGAAGTTCAAAACATCAATAGCTCCGGTCGCCGTTTTGCTCAGGATGCTAAGCAAGTAATTTTGCAACGCTTGCGTGATGCCGAGCGTGAACAAATGCTTGTGGAATTTTTAGCTCGTGACGAAAAAGTGGTTTCTGGTTTAGTCAAGCGCATGGACAAGGGCGATGCTATTGTTGAAATCGGTAAGGTAGAAGCTCGTCTGCCTCGCTCTGAAATGCTGCCCAAGGAGTCCTTCCGTCCGGGTGATAGAGTTCGTGCTTATGTAGCTCGTGTGGACCGTACGTGCAAAGGTCAACAGGTTTTCTTATCTCGTACGAGTCCTGAATTTATTAAGGAACTTTTTGCTTTGCAGGTTCCGGAAATCGAAGAAGGTTTACTTGAAATCAAGAGCGCCGCTCGTGATCCTGGCAGCCGAGCAAAGATTGCTGTTCAGGCCAAAGACGCTCGTTTGGATCCGGTCGGCACTTGTATCGGTGTTCGCGGCACGCGTGTTAATGCCGTTTCTAACGAGTTGGGCGGTGAACGTGTTGATATCGTAGTTTGGGATGATGAGCCTGCTCAATTTGTTGTGAGTGCTCTTGAGCCCGCAAAGGTATCTGGCGTTGTCATGCTTGAAGATACGCACACGATGGAAGTGGTGGTTGATGAAGAAAACTTAGCCATTGCAATTGGTCGTGCCGGACAAAATGTTCGCTTGGCTTCTGAATTGACAGGTTGGAAGATTGACATCATGACTGATGAAGAAGCTAATGCCAAACGTGACGAAGAAACGAGCAAGATCCGCTCTGAATTTGTTGAAAAATTGGAAGTCGGAGAAGATGTTGCGGATATTTTGATTGAAAACGGATTCTCTTCGATTGAAGAGGTCGCCTATGTTCCCGAATCTGAACTCCTTGAGATTGAAGCTTTTGATGCGGATACAGTGAAGGAGTTGCGTGAACGCGCTCGCAACAAGTGCCTCATGCAGGATTTGGAACGCGAAGAAAATCTCCGTCAGGCCGAACCCGAAATGGTAGCGCTTGAAGGAATGGATAATGACTTGGTTAACGTACTGGTTGCCCACGGTGTTAAAACCCGTGATGACTTGGCCGAATTAGCCGTTGATGAGTTGGTGGAAATGAGCGGAATCGAAGAAGAACGTGCTTCGAAGTTAATTCTGGCTGCTCGTGCCCACTGGTTCAACAAGTAAAACGTGCTTTAACCGATAAAGTACGAAAGGAGAGAATATGGCAAGTTCGACCGTATTAGAGCTGGCAAAGGAAATGAAGGTCACCGCCGCTGAATTACTCAGACAGATGAAAAGTGCGGGGATCGAAAAAAGCAGTGAGACAGATGCTGTAACGGCAGCCGATCAACGTAAACTTGTGGAATTTTTGCGTCAGGACCGTCAGGCTAAGGCACGAAAGATCACGCTCACTCGTAAGGAAACAACAACAGTCAAGCAGGCTGACGGTCAGCATACTGTTAAGGTAGAAGTTCGTAGAAAGCGTGTTTTAGTTAAAAATACGGCTGCTGCTCAGCAAAGCCGTGAACAAGCTATAGCAGCCGAGCGTGCTCGGGCACTTGAGGAAGCGAAAGCTCAATTGGCTCTGCAGCAAAAGGCTGAAGAAGAAAAGCGCCAAAAAGAAGCTCAAGCACAGCGTGAACTTGAACGTCAGCGTCTTGAACAGGCCCGTGCCGAAGAGGAAGCGCGCCGCAAGGCCGAAGCAGAAGCTGAAGCCGCCCGTAATGCTCAAAAAGAAAAAGAAGCGCGTGAAGCTCAAGAGTCAAAAGCTGAAAAAACGGAAGTGGCTGAAGTGCGAAAAGAGCAAAAACCTGCCCCTCGTATGGATCAAAAGACGCAGCAAAAAAATGATAATAAGGCTGCCCATAAGCCTAATGACAATCGTCGAAACGATAATAAGGCGAAGTTCCAAGCCAACGGTAAAAAGCCTGCGGCTCGTCCTGTAGAACAAAAGGTTCAACAGCCGGCTTTGTCTGAAGAAGAAATCAAGCGACGCCAGGAAGCCAAGCGCCGTGCCGAGGAAGAGGCCCGTGCTATTCGCGAAATGATGAGTAAGCCCAAGCCCTCAGTGATGAAGGCCAAAAGCGATAAGCCCTCTGATGCCAAAAAAGCTCAGGATAAGAAAAAAGGCAATAAGAATAATGACCGTGATCGCGACGAGGATTTGGGAGGTAAGAAAAAGGGCGGCAAGCATGCCGGTGCCAATCATGGCGTAGCTAGCAAGTGGGATGATGGCACTAAACATCGCGGCGGCAATAAAGGCAATGTCCGTGTGCTCGATGAAGAAGATGATGGCAATGAACAGCAATGGCGCGGTTCACGTAAAAATCGCAACAATCGCCGCCACGAGCAAGCTAAACCTCAGCAAGTTCAAAACACTGAACCGGTGGTGCGTGACGTGAGTGTTCCTGAGACGATCAGCGTGGCTGATCTGGCTCACAAGATGGCCGTTAAAGCTACTGAAGTGATTAAAACACTCATGAAGATGGGTCAGATGGTAACCATCAACCAAATGCTTGACCAAGATACGGCCATGTTGGTTGTTGAAGAAATGGGGCACCACGCAATTGCTGCTAAGCCGGATGATCCTGAAGCTATTTTGGGCGATATGATCCAAGAAAATACGGCAGAAGCTTTACCGCGTCCGCCGGTTGTGACGATCATGGGCCACGTTGACCACGGTAAGACAAGTCTGCTCGACTATATTCGCCGTGCAAAAGTGGCTGCCGGAGAAGCCGGTGGCATTACTCAGCACATTGGTGCTTACCATGTGAAGACTCCGCGCGGTATCGTAACATTTTTGGATACCCCGGGGCACGAAGCCTTTACGGCTATGCGTGCACGCGGTGCTCAGGCAACCGATATTGTGATTTTGGTGGTGGCTGCCGACGATGGTGTGATGCCGCAGACTAAAGAAGCTATTGCTCACTCTAAGGCTGCCGGTGTGCCGATGGTAGTGGCAATTAACAAGATCGATAAACCTGAAGCCAACCCTGAACGCGTGAAACAGGAATTGGTTCAAAATGATGTGATGCCTGAAGATTGGGGCGGCGACGTTCCCTTTATTCCTGTGTCGGCTAAGACTGGGCAGGGCGTTGACGAGTTGCTCGAAAACGTTTTGCTGCAAGCTGAAATGCTTGAATTAAAAGCCCCCAGAGACGGCATGGCTAAGGGTCTTGTGATTGAATCCCGTCTGGATAAGGGACGTGGTCCAGTGGCTTCTGTGCTGGTTCAATCCGGTACGCTTCATCGCGGCGATATTGTGTTGGCCGGAGCTGAATTCGGTCGTGTTCGTGCCATGATTAATGAAACGGGTAAGGCAGTCTCTGAAGCTGGTCCTTCAATTCCTGTGGAAATTCAGGGCTTGTCGGGTGTGCCTCAGGCGGGTGATGAAATTATGGTTTTGCCCGATGAACGCAAGGCTCGTGAAATTGCTCTCTTCCGTCAGGGTAAGTATCGTGATGTGAAGTTGGCTAAACAGCAGGCCGCTAAACTTGAAAACATCTTTGCTGACGCCGGCAACGGTGAAACAAAGACTTTGGCCTTGATTGTGAAGGCTGATGTTCAGGGTTCAACAGAAGCTATCGTTCATGCTTTAACGAAGCTTTCTACTGATGAAGTTCGCGTACAGGTCGTGCACTCGGCCGTGGGCGGCGTCTCGGAAACCGACGTCAACTTAGCTTTGGCCAGTAAGGCTGTCATCATCGGATTTAATGTGCGTGCTGATGCTCCAGCCCGTAAGCTTGCAGGAGCCAACGGTGTAGATATCCGTTACTACAACATCATTTACGACGCAGTTGATGATGTGAAGGCTGCTATGAGTGGTATGTTGGCTCCTGAAAAACGTGAAACGGTCTTGGGCTTTGTGGAAATCCGTCAATGCATCCGTGTTCCGAAGGTTGGCATGATTGCCGGCTGTAAGGTCTTGGAAGGTGTGGTGCGCCGTACGGCTTCTGCTCGCCTGTTGCGCGACAACGTTGTGATCTGGACCGGGGAGTTGAATTCTTTGCGCCACTTCAAGGACGATGTGCGTGAGGTGAAGGCCGGTATGGAGTGCGGTTTGTCACTCAAGGGATATGACGACATCAAAGAAGGCGATCAGCTTGAAATCTTTGAGGTCACTGAAGTAGCCCGTACTTTGTAATGAGAGAAAAGTCCGCCTGAGGTCATCATTTCTTCGGGCGGCTTTAGAAGAAAGGATATAAAGACATGAGAGCTGCAAAACCGGGACGTGCTCAACGGGTGGCCGACCAAATTCAAAAAGATTTGGCTCGTCTCATCCCTCAAGAAGTTCGTGACCCGCGAGTCGGTTTGGTGACTCTGACCGGCTGTGAGATCACACCCGATTATGCTCATGCTAAAGTGTACTTCACGGTGATTGGAGCCGATCCCGAGCAAGCCAGACAAGGCTTAAATGCTGCTGCCGGTATGCTTCGCAATCATCTGTTTAAGTTATTGTCGATTCATACCGTGCCGACGCTGCATTTTGAGCATGACAGCAGTGTTGCCAAGGGTTTTGAAATGGATCGCTTGATTGCTCAGGCGATGCAGCAAACCAAGGGTGAGCAATGAAAAGAAAGGGTCAAGCAGTCGACGGAGTGCTTTTACTCGATAAGCCCTACGCGATGACCTCAAACGCTGCGCTACAAACGGCCCGGCGTTTACTCAATGCTCAAAAGGCAGGTCATACCGGGACGCTTGATCCGTTGGCCAGCGGCCTTTTGGCACTCACTTTCGGTGAGGCTACGAAGTTTTCGGCTGATTTACTGCATGCAGATAAAACTTATGTGGCCGGTATCAAGTTGGGTCAAAAGACAACAACGGGGGACTTAGAAGGTGAATTTATCCAGACTCGTCCGGTTAATCTTAGCAGGCAAGAGATTGAAAGTGTTTTGAGTCACTTTCGCGGAGATATCCTTCAGGTTCCGCCCATGTTCTCAGCTTTGAAACGTGGAGGAAAGACCCTTTACGACTTAGCGCGTGAAGGGGTGAGCATTGAGCGCGAACCGCGTCCGGTGCGAATTGAAAAATTAGAGATTCTTGAATTAGCCGGAGAACTCCTGACTGTTGAAGTCACCTGTTCTAAGGGCACGTATATTCGTGTACTTGCCGAGGATATTGGTGAGGCGTTGGGATGTGGGGCTCACTTGGCAAGTTTAAGAAGGATCGGGGTAGGCGATTTGTCAATTGACAACAGCATTACTCTTGAAGCGCTCGAAGCGATGACGCTTTTGGAGCGCCGTAAAGTTTTAAAACCGCTCGATACGCTCATGCAGACGTTTCCAGCGGTTCACTTAAGCGAAAATGACCGCGTTCGGTTTTGCCACGGCCAGCGTTTGGCCTTAGGTTTACGAACCTGTCCGCGGGTTAGGGTTTACGGACCCGATAACATCATGGTGGGAACGGCCCGCGTCAATGAGCGCGGTGTGCTCGAACCCGAAAGATTAATTGCCAACAAGAAAGATATTGAGGCAACAAATGACTAGTACTCGTGCTATTCGCAATATCGCAATTATTGCGCACGTTGACCACGGCAAAACAACCCTGGTTGACAAACTCCTGCGTGCGGCGGGCACTTTCCGTGCCAATCAAGAAGTCCAGGAACGTGTGATGGACAGCGGAGATTTGGAACGCGAACGCGGCATTACGATTTTGGCTAAAAATTGCGCCGTTGAATATGAAGGCACTCACATTAACATTATTGACACCCCGGGGCATGCAGACTTCGGTGGCGAAGTCGAACGCGTGTTGTCGATGGTCGATGGTGTGTTGCTTTTGGTTGACGCAGTTGAAGGCCCAATGCCTCAAACGCGCTTTGTGACCCGCAAGGCTCTTGCTTTGGGATTGAAACCGATTGTGGTAATCAATAAGATTGACCGTCCGGGTTCTCGTCCCGATTGGGTTTTGAATCAAACTTTTGACCTTTTTGACAAGCTGGGCGCAACCGAAGAACAGTTGGACTTCCCGGTGATTTACTGTTCCGCTCTAGAAGGAGTGGCAGGCTTTAGCGACAATATTGAAGATCTTAAAAAGGTCGGCAATATGCGCGCCATTTTCGATACTGTGATTGAAAAGGTGCCGGTTCGTGATGATGATCCGGATGGTCCCCTGCAGCTTCAGATCTGCTCTTTGGACTACTCGAGTTACGTGGGCAAAATTGGTATCGGTCGTGTGCACCGTGGTCGTATCCACGCTGGTGAAGAAGTTTGTGTGATGAACGGTCCTGACGATACGCCCAAGAAGGTTAAAGTCAATCAAATCCTTATGTTCGAAGGTTTGGACCGTAAGCTTGTTGACTCTGCCGAGGCTGGTGACATCGTGCTCATTAACGGTATTGAAGAGCTCTCTATCGGTACAACTATTACCGATGTGGAACATCCCGAGGCACTGCCACTTTTGAAAGTCGATGAGCCAACGCTTTCAATGAATTTCCAAGTCAATACCAGTCCCTTAGCTGGCCGAGAAGGTAAGTATGTGACGAGTCGCCAGATTCGTGAACGTTTGGAACGGGAACTAAAGTCCAACGTTGCAATGCGCATGAAACTTACCGATGACGAAACGGTATTCGAAGTCTGCGGTCGCGGTGAATTGCATCTGACGATTTTGATTGAAAATATGCGCCGCGAAGGTTACGAATTAGCCGTTTCCCGTCCGCGTGTGCTTCTCAAGGAAGTTAACGGTCAGAAGATGGAACCGTATGAAGTGCTGACCGTTGACGTTGAAGAAGAGCACCAAGGAGCCGTCATGGAAGAATTGGGCCGCCGTAAGGGCGATCTGCAGGATATGCAGCCTGACGGTAAGGGACGTGTTCGTCTTGAATACCGAATTCCTGCTCGAGGCCTGATCGGTTTCCAAAGTGAATTTATGACCATGTGCCGAGGCACAGGTATTATGAGTCACGTCTTTGATGACTATGGTCCGATCAAAGAAGGCGATGTAGGTGAACGCAGAAACGGTGTTCTGATCAGCCAGGATAATGGTGAAGCGGTAGCTTATGCTTTGTGGAAACTTCAGGATCGCGGCCGTATGTTTGTCAAGCCTGGCGATAAACTTTACGAAGGCATGATTATCGGTATTCACTCACGTGATAACGACATTGTTGTCAATCCGATTCGTGGCAAGCAGCTCACCAATATTCGTGCCTCTGGTACCGATGAAGCTATTCGTCTGGTGCCGCCCGTGCAGTTGACGCTTGAAAGCGCGGTTGAGTTTATTAACGATGATGAGCTCGTTGAAATTACGCCCCATACCATCCGCTTGAGAAAGCGCTACTTGACTGAAATTGACCGTCGCCGTCACGCTCGTGCCGAACGTGAGCAAAACGCTGGTTAATGTCGGTTTGAAATGAAGAAAAAGAAAAAGCCCGCATTGTGTCCCTGTGGCAGTCAACTAGACTACGGGGATTGTTGCGGGCGTTTTCATGAGGGGACCCCGGTTCCCGATGCCTTGACTCTGATGAAAAGCCGCTATAGTGCTTTTGTCAAAGGCCGCCCCGATTACCTCTTAAAAACCTGGCACGAGAGTACGCGTCCGCACGATTTGGATCTGTCTGAGCCCGTAAAATGGTTGGGACTTGAGATTTTGTCAAGCGAGGTACACGGTGATCACGCTACGGTTAGTTTCGTTGCTCGTGGAAAAATCAATGGAAGGGCCTTTAAGCAGGTCGAAAAGAGCCGTTTTGTGAAGGAAAATGGGCAGTGGTTTTATCTTGATGGAGAAGTGAGCAAATGACGCTTCAGGAAAACCCGAAATGGATTTTAGAAGGCGCGCTTCTCACCAGTGATGTCCCCCTGTCGGTTGCGACTCTGAGAGAGTGTTTGGATAAGCGCTTCACAAAGGCTCAGGTATTACAGCTTTTGGATGAACTTCAGACCGATTGGCAAGGCCGGGCGTTGGAGTTGCGTGAAGTGGGTGAAGGCCTTTGGCGTTTTCAGTCGGTTGCCGCTATGCGGGATATCCTCAGAAAACTTCATCCTGAAGAAGCGCCGAAATACACGCGCACTATCATGGAAACACTTGCGGTGATTGCCTATCGGCAGCCTGTCACCCGCGGAGATATTGAAAAGATCCGCGGTGTCAGCGTGAATCCTAATGCTATTAAAACGCTTTTAGACCGCAATTGGATTGAAGTGATCGGACGGCGGGAAACAATCGGTCATCCTGAACTCTTTGCTACTACGAGGCAATTTTTGCTTGATTTAGGCTTAAATTCTTTGCAGGATTTACCGAGTATAGGCCCCGAAGAGGAACCTCAGCTTGAAGCTTTTGAATTATTCGAGGGGCAAACACAAACGGAAAATAAGGTCTCCAGAGCGGGCAAACTCAATGAACTAAAAGGTTTGGATGCCGAACACGCCCGATTGGAAAGCTTGATTGAGCCGTTAGATTTTGGAGACGATAACAATGGTCATTAAAAAAACGACTCTCAATAGAAAACCGATGGCAAAAAGAACGCCGTTTAGGGCACCTACTGCTAAAAAACGCACCGTTGCTCCGAAGCCATTGCCTGTAGCTGAGGCTTCGGTTGATTTATCTACTGTGCAACTGGGTGAGGCAAGTGAGAAGCTGCAAAAAGTGTTAGCTGATGCTGGAATCGGATCCCGTCGCGAGATGGAAGCTTTAATTGCCACGGGAGTTGTGACAGTAAACGGTGACATTGCAAAAGTTGGTGACCGAGTCCGTGTTAATGATCAGATTCGCGTTAAGGGACGCTTAATAAAGCGTGCAGCATTCGCTGGCGAGGTGCCTAAGGTGCTTTTGTACCATAAGCCTGCCGGTGAAATTGTCTCTATGGATGACCCACAGGGTAGGGCTAGCGTTTTCGATCGCCTCCCTAAGCTCAACGGTGAACGCTGGATTGCAGTGGGACGGCTTGACTTTAATACTGAGGGAGTTTTGCTTTTTACGACAAGTGGTGCGCTTGCCAATATGCTTATGCATCCGCGCTATCGTATTGAGAGAGAATATGCTGTGCGGGTTCAAGGCGAGTTAAGTGAAGAAAATAAATCTAAGCTTTTAAAAGGCATCAAGTTAGATGATGGGTTAGCTTCTTTTTCTCGAATTGAGGATATCGGCGGGGTGTCAACAAACCACTGGTACCGTGTGACATTGGCCGAAGGCCGAAATCGTGAAGTCAGACGTATTTTTGAAGCTGTTGGTCTAACGGTTTCGCGTTTGATTCGTGTGCGATTCGGTGCGGTATTGTTACCTAAAGATTTGCCTCGCGGTGCAAAAATGCGACTTTCTGACGACTGGGTCAAGGGTTGGATAGAAGATCTAAAGAGTGGAAGCGCTCGTGCTGGTATTGTGCCCAGCAGTACTAAAGGGCAGTTGGAAAAAGTGGGCACCCGTATAGCCAAAGCTGGAGTCGGGGCCAATAAAGGTGGGCGGAAATTTGCCGGCAAAAAAGATGTGTATGAAAAAGGTTATGAGGGTGTGGCAGAATCGAAAAAACGCACGGCCCGCCGTGTCATAAACGTTAACAAAACTGCTCGGGCAAGCAAGCGCACCAGCCGTTAAAATGTGTACGACATTTTTGCATTAAAGACTCATGAGTAAAAAAACTATCGATCGCGTCCCAATTTTCAACGATCCCTATGTCAGACGGTTGATGTCTTATTTGCCGGAGCACAAAAAAGAAATAGCTTTGGCAATTGTCTGCATGATTTTAGGGGCGGCAAGTTCTTCTTTGATTGCTCTTCTTTTGGGTAAACTGACGGATTTGGGTTTTTATGAACATAATCCCAATATTGTTTGGCTTACACCAATTGGCTTAATCGGTATTACGATTTTGCACGGCGGAACCCAATTTTTATCCAATTACCTCTTGCAGCGCGTAAGCCAGCAGGTCCTTGTGCGCATTCGCCGCCTGATGTTTGAGAGAATGATTCAGTGGTCTTCTCAAATGTATCAGCACTATATGTCGGGCAAAATTGTCTCCAAGTTTGTCAATGAAGCTTCAAGCGCTTTGGGAATGGCAGCTGAAATTCTGACAACCTTGGTGCGTGATTCACTGCAGATTATCTCTCTAGCCTGTATTTTGATTTACCACAATTGGCTTTTGACGTTGGTCACTCTTGTGGTAGCTCCCTTGCTTGCTCTTGTTTTGAAGTGGGTGAGTAAGACCGTGAAGCGCCTCACGATGAGTTCTCAAAATACGCTCGGCGAGATGAGTGTCGCTATTCAGGAAGCCTATGAAGGGCAACGCGTTATCAAAATTTATGACGGTTATGAGTACGAGAAAAAGCGCTTTGGCTTAATTAATGAAAAACTCAAGTCTTATGCCGTGCGTATGCAGGCAGTAAAGTCTTTGGGCACGCCTTTGACCCAACTTGTGACCATGATCGGCGTGTCGGTTGTCGTGGTGTTTGCTCTGACTCAGGCCCGTTTGGGGCAGCTCTCTATGGGTGAATTTACGACTTACCTTTCTGCCATGCTCTTGATGATGCCAGCTATTCGTCACCTTTCTAGCCTAAACGGTTCTGTGGCTCGTATGTCTGCTGCCGCAGAAAGTGTTTTCAAGATGGTCGATGAACCCGCTGAGGAAGATACGGGAACTCAAACCTTGGAGCGTGCAACTGGTGCGGTGAGTTTTAGAAATGTTTGTCACACCTATGAAGGTGCCTCTCACCCAGCAGTGGAAAACTTTACGCTCGATGTCAAGCCCGGAGAAATGATTGCTCTCGTTGGATCTTCCGGTTCCGGCAAGACCACTCTTATTAACTTGATTCCGCGATTCTGGACAATGAGCTCAGGCGATATTTTGTTTGATGGAATCAGTCAGAAAGATTTAACGCTAAAAAGTCTTCGCGCTCAAATCTCTCTAGTGAGTCAAGATGTTGTGCTCTTTGACGATACGATTGCAGCCAACATCGCTTACGGAGTCAGAGATAAGGTGACCGATGAAGATATCCGTAAAGCCGCCGAAGCAGCTTACCTTTTACCTTTTATTGAGTCTCTTCCCGATGGCTTTAATACTCGCGTTGGTGAGGGCGGCGCTAAATTGTCAGGTGGTCAGCGTCAGCGTATTTCCATTGCCCGAGCACTATTGAAAAATGCTCCGATTTTGCTTTTGGATGAAGCGACCAGTGCTCTGGATACAGAAAGTGAGAAGTATATTCAGGCCTCTCTTGATGAGCTGATGGTCGGACGCACGAGCTTTGTGGTTGCTCACCGTCTATCAACGATTGAAGGGGCAGACCGTATTGTCGTGATGAAGGACGGCCATATTGTAGAGATAGGAACCCACAGGGAGTTGCTTGATAAGAATGGAGTTTATGCCAATCTTTACAAGATTCAGTTTGCCGATAGATACACGCACATTCATGCTTAATTCAATCGATAGTTAGCTTTTGGCAAATAAAGAAAACTGTCTAAGCTGGTATTAGAACAAAGGCCACGAATTGATCGTGGCTTTTGTTCATTTTGAGTTTTGTTTGTCGCGATAGATACAGATAAGTGCTTAAAGCAGTTAGCGAAATTTAGTCGGTGATACTAAGCGAAGTCTACAATAAGCTTAATACGAAAAAGGATTTCCTATGGCAATTAAACGTTTTAGCTTCGCTTACGGTTACGGTGTAAAGTCTTTCGATTACGAAGAAAGCGATATTTTAAAAATAGTTCATACAGAGGATTTTCCGCCAATTAAAAATCTTGAAGAGGAAATTAAATTGGCGATTGAGCATCCGATAGGATTGCCTCCGCTCTCAGAAATCATAAAACCAGGTGATACAGTTGCTTTTATTTGTAATGACCCGACTCGGGTTGCTAATAGCAACGAATTTATGCCGGTTCTGCTAAAGGAAATGAATCGTTTAGGTGTGCCAGATGAGAATATGCGAATTATTTTCTCACTGGGTACGCATCGCATTATGAGCCAAGAGGAGATGGTGCAGCAGGTTGGCTCCGAAGTGGCCTGTCGCATTAAGATGTATTGCAGTGTGGCTACTCACAATGAGGACTTTCAATACTTTGGCGAAACTAGCCGCGGCACACCTGTTTGGATTAATAAGCTTTTGTGTGATGTAGATCACATAATTATGACCGGTACAATCGTTCATCACTATTTTTCAGGTTACGGCGGTGGCCGTAAGGCGATTTTGCCTGGATGCGCAGCTATGGAGACTGTTCGCAAAAACCATAGTTGGATGTTGGATCCTCGTGCTCAATTAGGTGTGCTCGACGGCAATCCCTGCTATGAGGATCAAATTGAAGGCGTATCGCTTTTTGCCAAGGGGCGTTCACTTTTTCTTTTTAATGCAGTGTTAAATGCAAAAAGAGAGTTTTTAAAAATATTTACCGGTCACTACATACAGGCCCATAAAATCGCCTGCCAATTTGTTGATCAAGTTTACGGCTGTGTCATTCCAAAAGAGGCTGATTTGGTCATTGCTTCCTGCGGGGGCTATCCTAAAGATATTAATGTCTATCAAACTCAAAAAACAATGGACAATGCCGTGTGTGCAGTTCGAAAAGGTGGAGTAGTGATTTTGCTCTCTGAGTGTATCGAGGGTTCTGGATCAGAAAAGTTGGAAGAAACATTTAAGCGCCTGAAAACAGCAGAAGCAATTCGTGAAGAACTGGAAAATAACTTCCAAATTGGTGCAAATAAGGCTTATGCCATCACGCACCCACAAGCCAAAGCGGATTTTATTTTAGTCACCAAGTTGAATAAAGCGATGGCTAAAACGATGCATTTTTTAGCGGCAACCGATACAGTTGAAGAGGCTCTAGCAATCGCTAAACAAAAGCTAGGAGACCACCCCTCAACAATTCTGATGCCAGACGGCTTGCTTACAGTACCGCGGTTAGGTAAACGTATAAACGAATAAAGAACTATCTAAAGTAGAAGTTCTTTAGATTAAAGTTTTTTTGAAAATTGTGGACCTTCTAGAGTATTTGGGCCAACGAAGAGACTGTATCTATATGCCCTTCAATCAAAATCTTTGGATATTGCCCCTTGTAATGACGGCTTGCATTTTGCTTGCTATAAGTTCCTGGAATACGTACACATACGTTGTATACAGGTTTGCCATCTACTGTTTGAATACCGGCACCTTTCAGATAGCCATCGACTTGAGTCATGATGTCTTGATCATCAAAACCCCATTGAGTTTTTAGCCGTTTATGAATTTCAGCAGAACGACGGAATTCTTCTCGTGATGGGGAAGCGATTCGAACGAGTTCCATGTGGGTATTAAAGCGCTCTTTTGCACTTTCTGGATTGATAGATCTTCTGAATTTTTGGGTCTTTAAGAATCGTATTTTGTGATTGAATCACTGAATCAGAAACATTAGGGACAACAGCCCACGAGGCGCTTGCCCAAACTGCTGCCAAAACGGCTAAAGTACAAGTCGAAATTCTCATTGCAACTCTCCTAAGTGTTGAGTTTTGATTCATCTTGTATAAGTATGAATTGAAAAAATTATAGGAAATACAATGAGCTAGTAACTATTAATTCATATATCATATATATGAATTTATGAATGAACTACCGCGCACTTACGTGCAAGGTTTCTTGGGAACGTATCCCCAATTCTAGCCATTGACGACTAGCCGCACCTGCATGCAGATTTAGTACAACGGCGGGCGTGTCCACTAAGACGCCCCCATCGAGTTCGAGTAACTGTTTCAGCCACTCATCCCCGAGTTCTTTTCGACCTATATTGGTCGCAGCATTGATGTCAGCATTGATCAACAGCCCACGCGATCACGTTCACCTACTGATATCCATCCCCGCGCTTACGCACGGGGAATTCCCTGGCATACGTTAAACAATTATTTTTTCTGATCAGGACTGACAAAAAGAGAACAGGAATCTGCCCCCGAAAGTCTTCAGGCTAAAATCGAACTCCCAAAATAGCGAGCGTCAGTGGAATCAAAATAGCTGAGAGCATAGTAGAAACGAAAATAGCGTTACTGGCTGCGCCCTCTTCACTTCGAAATTCTGAGGCCATCAAATACACATTGATAGCAACAGGTAGCGCAGCGGTGAGCACGCAAGCGTTGGTTGTCATCTCATCAAGTCCGATGAAACAGGCAAAAATATAAACAAGAATTGGATGGACGATGATCTTAAGGCTTGAGATTGCAAGTCCTTTAGGCAGTGCGGCTGAAAAGCTATGCTGAGCCAAGCCCATACCGACGACAATTAATGCAATAGGAGTAGTCGCCAAAGAGATGTAGTCTAGCGTTCGCAGAGCAAAATCAGGTAGAGCCCGGCCTGTTAGTCCCCAGGCACTTCCAGTAATGATGCCGAGCACGACCGGATTTTTTAAAACTTTAAGTAACGAGCGAAAAATTTTTCCCCAATCTTTAAAGTTTTTGCTCTGACCGAATTCAACGCTCGCAATTGCCGAAGTCCAAAGTAACAACACGCTGAATATGATCAATAAACTGATGGTTGGCATCGCTTCATTGCCAAGACTGACTTGCACGATGGGGACACCGAGCTGAACATTGTTGCCAAAGATGGTCGCCATGCCGAAAATAGTCTTGCCGGTATTGTCGAGCTTGAAAAAGCGCCCCAGCCCTCTGCCTAAACAATAGACAAAAATGCAGGAACCAAAAAAAGCAATAAGTACCCGCCAATCCACAGGGGGCATTTTTGACAGATCACTCATTAGCGAAAAAAGCATCGCCGGCATTAAAAAGCGAAAGGTAAAGCTCGAGAGTGCATGAACGATATTTTGCTCAAAAAGTCTGCACTTAATCAGCACCCAGCCCAAAATAACCAGTAGAAAAAGTGGTAAACAGAGGTTAAGGTGATAAAGAAAAAGGTCAAACATAACGAAACTAAAATGGGCAGGGAGCCTCAATCGTTAAAAGTTGACCCGTCGAAGGGTGAATAAAGCGAATAGCCTCAGCGTGCAGATAAAGCCTATCGGAAGGGTGTCCGTAAAGATCGTCGCCGACAATTGCACAGCCAAGTCCCTCGGCATGCGCTGCATGAAGCCTTAATTGGTGTGTGCGTCCAGTTTTTGGATAAAAAGCGACTCGAGCTTGTCCTTTCTCATTGATATTGAGGACTTTAAAGAGTGTTTCTGCGGGCTTGCCGTACGTGTATTCAATCATTTGCCTCGGTCGCTCATAAGGATTTAGGCATAAAGGCAGACTGATTTCTCCCTCATTTTTTTTAGGAGTTTTTTCAAGTAATGCTATGTAGCGTTTACGAACACTTCCATGGGCAAAGGCAGCTTGAAGCGCTTTATGGGTCTCTTTATTTTTTGCAAAAAGCAAAACGCCGGAAGTTGCCATATCCAGACGGTGCAGTAACATCGGTCCAGTTGCCTGCGGATAAAGCTTCATAGCGATTGAGTATAAGTCGTTGACGGGAAGTTTTCCCGGAACTGAGAGCATGCCGGCGGGCTTATTAAAAGCAACAAGATCGTTATCTTCATAAACAATGTCAGGCTCCCAGTTTTTAAAAGTATTTAATGCCAGCTGATTTTTTTCAAGACGCTCGCCTTCTAAGAAAAACTCTAAAAGCTTTTCATGACGCTCACGCGTGAAAGCATAAAAGGTACCCTCTCCACGGGCATCGTAGCTAGCAACTGGTCCCCACCAAAATTGTCCCATTGCAATAGGTGTGACACCCTCACAATAAGCCTCATTAAGCAAGGCAGGCAGCGCTGATCTCAAAATGGCTTTCAGTAAATCTTCTCGGTTAAGGTAGCCGGATAACAATTCAAGAAGTGAGGCTGAACGCAGTGTTTTATTTTGAATTCGAATGCTTTCAAGACGTCTTTTCCACTCGTTTTCAACTGCGACATGAGTGCGGTGCTGAAAATCTGATCGTGCAGCCTCTTCTGCTTGAAGGGCAAGAATGTACTTTAGCTTTAACCGCTCAAGCTCGCCCGAATCAAATTGACTCGATGCAATCAGAGCCTGTCGATTAAATACCCCGCTTGCACGCTGTTGCTGACGGTGCTCTTTTCGAGCTCTGGCTTCATCTTTGAATCGAAGATATTTTTCCTGAGCCTGGAGTTTTTCCTCAAAAGCCTTTTCAATGCGTTCGGTATTAAGTGGCTTGAGCTTTTCAGCAGGCAACTGCTGCCAAAATGTTTTTTCAAAATAAGAATCAGGAGTGTCAAATTGGTCGCAGGCTGTAATAAAGCCCAGGCTCTGGTCAGCTAAACGGCAAACCAGAACAGCAACCAGGCGACCGGCCTGGTTGTGGGCAAATTCATCCAAATGTTCGCGCACTAGGCACGCTGCCTCAATGACTGACGGATGAGGGCTGTAGTGATACGGGTAGGTGAGCACGCCGGCGTTATCAACGTCAGTACAATGCTCGAGCTTTTTAAACATATTTCAATCAAAAATTCTCTTTATCCGAAAGTCTAGCAAAAGAGAGAATACAACACGAAAAAAGGCTCCGCTAGAAGCTGCAGAGCCTTTGGGAAATGAGAAAAACTAGTCAGACATTAAGAGAGTCCAACAATTTTTCCGTTAACAACATCGATGCGAAGCGCGGCTGGTTGTTTGGGTAAACCCGGCATACGCATAATAGCCCCTGTTGTTGCTACTACAAAACCGGCACCAGCATTTAAAATCAGGCGTTCAACAGGCAGGGTGAAGCCCTTGGGGGCACCCAACCAAGTGGGTTCGTGTGATAAAGAGTAAGGCGTTTTAGCCACACAAACCGGTAAACGATCAAAACCCAACTCATGAATTTGCTTCCAATCTTTTTTCGCAGCGGAAGATAACTCAATATCTTTAGCACCGTAAACGTTAACGGCAAGCTTTTCCAATTTGGTGAGCACATCATCATCTGGCTCATAGGAATAGTGCAAAGGTTTGGTTTCTCCAGCTGCGGCCTGCATTACGGCACGAGCCAATTCCACAGCACCTTCTCCACCTTTACTGAAGCCATCGCAGACCGCAAAACGAACACCTTTTTCTGCACAGCGGTTACGGATAATTTCAATTTCTTCGTCAGTGTCGGTAGCAAAGTGGTTTAAGCTCACCACAATTTCAGGTCCGAAATGCTTTAAATTCTCAATGTGGGCATCCAAATTGCATAGACCTTTTCTCAAAGCTTCTGGATTTGGCTTGCCAATATCGGCAAGAGGAACTAAACCGTGCCACTTCAAAGCTTTGGTCGAGGTCACTAATACAATGACAGAAGGATTAAGGCCGGCGGCACGGCACTTAATGTTGATGAACTTTTCAGCACCTAAATCGCTGCCGAATCCGGCTTCTGTAATCGCCCAGTCACCCAAGGTCAAGGCTGCTTTAGTTGCTACGACAGAATTGCAACCGTGGGCAATATTGGCAAAGGGGCCGCCGTGCACGAAAGCAAGGTTACCTTCAATCGTTTGAACAAGATTGGGTTTCATCGCTTCCAAAAGCAGGGCCATTAAAGCACCCGTTGCACCTAATTCCTTACAGGTGTAGGCCGAGCCGTCGCGTTTGATGCCGATAACAAGACGATCGATGCGGGCACGTAGGTCATCAAGGTCGTTTGCTAGGCACAACACAGCCATAAGTTCGCTGGCAACAGTGATATCAAAACCGGTTTCGGTCGGAATGCCGTTTGCAGGACCGCCCAACCCTGTAATGATATTGCGCAGCATGCGGTCATTGACGTCCAAAACACGACGCCAAATGACTGTCTTTAAATCCACTTGTCTTTGATGGCGGGCATTGTCAATCATAGCGGCCAAAAGGTTATTGGCAGCAGTGATTGCGTGGAAGTCACCTGTAAAGTGCAGGTTAATGGATTCCATCGGAAGTACTTGGGAGTATCCGCCGCCGGCGGCTCCGCCTTTCATACCAAAGCAGGGGCCGAGCGAGGGCTCGCGCAGTGCAACAACAGCTTTTTCACCCAAGCGTTTTAAACCTTGAGTTAGTGCGATAGATGTTGTGGTTTTGCCGGAACCAGCAGGCATGCCGGAAGTGGCCGTGACCAAAATAAGTTTACCGTGAGGCTTACGGTCTTTGTGTAGGCAAACTTTGGCCTTGTCACGTCCATAGGGTTCAAAGTCATCGTCGGACAAGCCGGCACTGTGAGCTAAGTCATCAATGCGAATCAATTTCGCCTCTTGGGCGATTTCGATATCAGATTTCATGAGACTCTCCAAAAGATAAAAGAAAAAAACAAAAACAAAACCCACACAGTCTCAATGAGTAAAACTCAACGAGACAGAGAGCAGACAAGGGATTCTGAAGTTGTCTGCAGGATAATTTTTGATGGGAAAAGTATGCCTGAAAATTAGCTCGTAGCGTATAGAGCATCAAATATTTTTCCTTCTGACAAAGCATTTTCTCTGTATTTTTGATTTGAGTTGGATTTCGTTAATCTGTTTAGCGTTAGACTTAAAAAGTATGGCAGCTCGTTCTGTTGTTTGGTTTCTTGAATAAGGAGAGTTTTATGTGGGATCTGCTATTGAAAGGCGCCACAGTTGTTGACCCGCTAAATCGCATTGAGGCGGTCAGAGATGTGGCAATTGAAAACGGCCAGATTGCTGAGGTGGGAGTGGATCTCCCCGGGGGCGCTGCCCGAGTAGTCGAGGATTATGCCGGTAAAGTGCTTCAGCCCGGTATAGTGGACAGTCACGTGCACCTAGGTGAAATGTGGGGCTCTCCTTTTGGTTTTAAGATGCTAGCTATGGCCGGTGTGACTACGGCTTTGGATATGGCAGGTCCCTTAGATAATGTTTTAAAGAATATTCCAATTTATGGAGCAGGTATTAACTGCGCCATTCTTCAGTTTGCCTCGCCTCCGTTTACCTTTAAGACCAATGAACCTTCTAAAGCAGAAATGGATGCGCTTATTGATCAGTCCATGAAGGAAGGCGCTTTGGGCGTGAAGCTTTTGGGCGGACATTATCCGTTAAAGCCCGCAGTATCTTCTTTACTAATTAAAACCGCATTGCAACACGGAGCCTACATCGCTTGGCATGCAGGTACAAGTGAACATGGCTCTAACATTGAAGGTATGCGTGAAGCTGTCGAGTTGAGCCAAGGCAATTTCTTGCACTTGGCCCACATTAACGCTTACTGCCGCGGAGCCATTCGTCCTGAATTGGAAGAAACCAAGGAGGCAATTGACTTACTTTTAGCTAATGATCATATTCATTGCGAAAGTTATATCTCTCCGCGCAACGGAACGCGCCTGACTTGTTTCGAAAATGGCAAAGTGCAGTCCAAGGTAACGGGCAACTGCTTGAAGCGGTTTGGCTTTACAGATGATCGTGAGGGTATTGAAGCGGCCTTTAAAGCTAACAAGGTTTGGGCGGTTTATGATGCAGGCGGCTACTCTGACCTCGTGACAGGTGAAGAAGGGCTGAAGCTTTGGAAAGAAAATAACACCGATGTGGGCGGATCCTTTAACGTTAATCCCCCGCTTCCTCGTGTGTGGTTAGCTCAAGCAAAACGCCCTGACGGCAGCTTTGTGGTTGATGCGATATCCACCGATGGCGGCTGCATTCCGCGTAATGTGATCCTGCAACAAGGGCTCTCTCTTGTGAAGTTAGGCATTCTGACTTTGTCAGAATTTGCTGCTAAGACTTCGCTAAATCCCGCTCGTATGCTGCGGCTGAAGAGTAAGGGCCATTTGAGCGTAGGGGCAGATGCTGATATAACGATTTATGACTATGATACGCAAAAACCAGTAGCTACTTTTGTCAAGGGTAAGACTGTGTTTAAGAATGGTCATGTCTACGGTACAAACGGGACGGTTATCTGTACGCAGTACGGTGAAGAGTTCGTTAAAGGGAAAGGTATCCAGACACTAGTCGTGGATCCCGGAGAACCGGTGGCGCCTCGCTTTGTGGTCTAACTTTGAAATTAAAGGAGGATGCAGTTCTGTCTGCATCCTCCTATGAAGCATCTGTCAGTTGTATTTGCGCAGAGCAAAAAAATGAACCTCAGTCATCAGATCAGAGGTTCTCAAGGGTCGGTTTCCATTGCTTAAATGGTTTAACTAATCCACCCGGGACATTGTGTCGAAACAATGATTCAAGCGCCAACATTATGAGTTAATGTCATAATCATTATTTGTTTTTTGATGATTAAAGAGCTGTCAACAGAAATTAAAGTGTTCAACTAGGTCTCTTTTTCTCAAGTTCCTACGGTATTTCCCTCAGAACTTCAAAAATTAATTCAGTAATTCCTTTTCCTCTAAGTACTTTCTCCCACACTTTGGCTTTTTCATTAATCGAACTCGAGCTATTGTCTTAAATCAATATATTGTTTTTAAATTAACAATGGGGGTCAAAATGGACTTTGAATTAAAGGACGGTCTGTGGATTCTCAACATTAATATGATTCAAAGCCTGGCTTTGGCGGTAGTGACCTACTATCTTGGAGTTTGGGTAAAAAGCAAGGTTTCTCTTCTGGAGCGCCTTTCTATGCCGAGCCCAGTTGTCGGCGGCATGATTTTAGCCATTATTTTGTCGATTCTTCAGGGATCGGAGATTTTGATTGTCCATTTTGATTCAACTTTGCAAACCTTATTGATGCTTGCCTTTTTTACAACGATTGGCATGATGGCGAGTATTAAAGTTGTAAAACAAGGTGGAAAGCTTTTGGTTGGTTTTTTGGTGTCGGTCTCTGTTTTGGCAGTTTTGCAAAACGTTTTAGGGATGTCCTTAGCTGCTTTGATGGGGTTGGATAAACATTATGGGATTTTAACCGGCGCAGTTTCCATGATGGGAGGGCTTGGTACATCTGCTGCATTTGGGCCGTATTTTGAGCAAACCTATGGTATTACGGGTGCGACAGCCGTTGCCATTACGTCCGCAACTTTTGGAATGGCTGCAGCATTAATTTTGGGCGGTCCGTTTGGTGAGTGGCTGATCAGACGCTATAAAATCCATACGCCGCAGCCAGTTGGCGAGCCTGAACCGTCTTTGCATATTCCCAGTGATTTGCAAGCTGACATCGTAGCAAAAGAAGCCGGACATAAACCATCTTTCACTGACGAATTGATGAAAGCTGGGGGCTTGGTAGCGGTCTGTATGGCTTTGGGAAGTATTGTCTCTGAGTTTTTAGGACAATTTATCACTTTGCCGGCTTATATCGGTTCAATGATTGTGGCTGCGATTGTGCGCAATCTGATGGATTGTACGAAAAGTCTTAGGATTGACGGTGTCGGTCTTAATGCAGTAGCCGATATTAGTCTGGTGCTTTTTGTGACGATGGCGGTTAATAGTTTGAAGTTAGCCGAATTAGTAAACCTAGCCATTCCGATGTTGGTGATTTTGCTTGCCCAGGCCGTTCTTGTACTAATCTTTTCGTGGTTTTTCATTTTCCTGCTTTTTGGAAAGAATTATGACACCGTGATGCTCAGCGTCGGCGGAGTCGGGTTTTCAATGGGGTCAACCGCAAACGGATTGGCGGTGATGCAGGCCTTGTCGGAAAAATATGGATCCAATGCGCGTGCTTGGTTAATTGTTAGCCTCGTCGGTGCTTTCCTCATTGACCTAATCAATGCGGTGATCATTACTTACATGGGCACACTTTAAAAATTTTTTAATAAGCCCTTGATTTTTTATTAAGGGCTCTATAAAATGCAAAACTCTTTCGGGGGTATAGCTCAGTTGGTAGAGCACTTGCATGGCATGCAAGGGGTCAGCGGTTCGAATCCGCTTACCTCCACCAAAAAATGAATTGCGTCTCCATCGTCTAGAGGCCTAGGACACGACCCTTTCACGGTCGGTACCGGGGTTCGAATCCCCGTGGGGACGCCAGCATATCATCTCATACCGCATCAAGCAGTATGAGATTTTTTATTTCTACTTTCAATAAAACAATTCCAAAGCGGATTTAATCGCTGTTCTTTTTTAGCATATTTTCTAAACAAATGGGATATTAACCAGCAGAGTCCAGTTAATATCCCCATCATCACGGTCAGGAAATTTACCAACCATAGAACTCCTTGACAGTTTTCCATGCGACATTTTGTAAGTGTTTAATGTCAGCTTCTTTCAGTGGCTTCTCACAACCGCCTTGATATTTGAAGCCCTCGGGGCTCTTCTTAAATAACACCGAATACATCATGGCGCCGTAAAGATAGGAACCGGCTGCGGAGGGATGACTCTTATCTTCCTGATGCATGATTAAGTCAGGACGCAATTTCAAACTTTCTGCAAAAGCTAAACCAACAGGCAAGACCATGACATGATTGGCATTGCCAGCTTTGATCGTTTCATCTGCTAACGCCCTGGTATCTTGCGGTTTATCTTGTCTAGCCCAAGTAGCAACCAAAATTGGAACCGCACCGGCTTTGCGGATTGTCTCAGCGTGTAATGCAACGTACTTTTGGAACGTTGCTTTGCGTTTGGCATTAATTGGCTCATTACTTTGTCCTTGCAAGAACACCACATCGAACATGGGCTTGCTCTTTGCGTAGGGATCCATTTCTTTGTTTGGCGTCAGATAATCTTTGACGTTATGGTAAGAAAGCATCGCAGAACTCATTGTTAGAATTCGAGCTTTCCAAGGTTGCTTGGCTTCACGCGTCAAGCCTCGAAGATAACTGTGGACGCCGCAGTTGTAGAACGAATAAGAGTTGCCAACAATCAAACCGGTTTTAGGATTGCTAATCCCTAAATCGGTGACTTCAGGTTGGACTATATTTTCCAAAGCATTGACTGTCGTTGTAGCAAAAACAGAACTCAGCAACAAAGAAATTAATACTTTTTTCATAGAGACCTCGATTAAAAACAGCGGATATCACGTATTAGTTAACAGTGTAAATTAAGGTATCTGAATTGTTGTGAAAATTTTCTCCATGGGCTAGTCAAATCAGAGTTTCCATTTTCTACAATAATCTTCAAAACCTCTTGATAGAGCGGACTGTTCTTATTTTCCGATCGGCAGTAAACATGCGCTTTGGCAACGGGACGGTGCCATTGAGGCATCACAGCAGTGACTGAGCCATCTTTGATTTGAGCTCGTACTGTGCCCAGATTCAGATCAATTGCGATGCCTGCACCAGCCAAAAGCATCTCCTTGCAAGTTGTGGCATCACCGTAATTAATTTTTTCACACTGCCTTAGCTTGAACTCTTCTGTACCATTTTCAATATAGTCGGCGTAATAGGGACTACTTTGATAGCGAAGCAGAATCGGACTTTTAATCAGCTCCTCTATCGTTTGAGGAGCGTGATGTTTTTTTAAGAAGTTTTCACTGACCAAAAGAAAGGTGTAGAAGTCATCGACATAAGTTTCATGCAGCCCGGGTTGCTTAGAGGAGTAAAAACAAAAAGAGAGGTCTGTTTGTTTATTGAGCAACGCCTGAAGTCCTCTGTCAGCAGAAATTTCAAAGTGAACATCGGGATGCATGGACTCATAATCCAGAAGAGCAGAAAGAATAGGTGTTCGGTCCATATTCACAGGTAGCGATATTCTCAATGTGAGGCGTCTTTTTGGGTTTTTCTCTTTACTTATGCTTTGACTCAGTGTTAAAAGTGTTTCGTGATTTTTAATGAGCTCTCTGATGTGAGGGATCAGTTCCTGGGCGTGAGATGTGAGTACGGCAGGACGAGAGCGCCGGTCAAGAAGGAAAATCCCTAATTCATTTTCAAGACTTGCAAGCATGCGCGAGGCTATCGGCGGGTCTATCCATAGCTTTTCTGCCGCAAGCTTTAGAGAGCCCATGTGATCAATGGTGAGTAGAAGTTTCCAAGCTAACAGATTGTCAGTCTTTTTCATTTTTGCATTAATTGTCTTTTTAACAATTATAGATTAAAGATCTGTCATTCTCTTTTAGGGTGTACTTTTCTAAAATAGTTAAAACAAAATTTCCAAGGAGACATATGATGCAGGAATACGGTAGTACAGATTTTCCAATGGTTCGATATGTGCCATATATGGGTGTAATTTGGACAGTTAACGAGGCCTCTAAACTGGGCTTTTATAACGGTCATCCGGATTGGTGCAATGTGGGGCAGGGCCAGCCTGAGGTGGGAACGATTGAAGGGGCGCCTGACCGTATCGAAGACCTTAAACTAGAGCCCAGTGACGCAGCTTATGGTCCCGTTGGTGGTACGCCAGAAGTTAGAGAAGCAATTGCCGATTGGGTCAACCGTACGTACCGTAAGGGCATGAGCCAATATACGGCAGAAAATGTGAGTTTTGCTTGCGGTGGCCGATTAGCTTTGACGCGTTTATATAGCATCTTTAAGGACGGTACTCGTATTGCTTATAAAAATCCTGATTACACGGCCTATGAAGACTATCTTTATCCTCTTCGTCACAACTGTGAATTAATTGAGCTACGTGCGCAAGAAAAGGACGGCTTTACCGTTCCGGTGGATCGTTTTGAAGACTTTATGCACGATGTACGCCCGAACGCTTTTGTATTCTCTAATCCTTGCAATCCGACCGGGCAAGTGATTAAAGATGAAGCTATGGAGCGTTACATTGATGCAGCTAGAAAGGAAAATTGTTTGCTGGGAGCAGACGAATTCTACGCAACCTTCTCTTATAACGAAGATGGAACACCAGCGGATACGGCTGTGTCTGCGCTGCCTTATGTAAAGGATATTAACCGTGACCCGGTTATTGTCTTTGATGGATTGACCAAAGGTTTCCGTTATCCGGGCTGGCGCGCCGGTTGGGCAATCGGACCGAAATACTTAATCGAAATGATTAACCGCGCAGCTAGTGCTGTCGACGGGGGACCCTCCACCATGGTTCAACGAGGAGTCATTAAAGAGCTTGCTCCGGGTCATGCGGAGGCTGAGCTTCTAGCAACACGAAAGGAATTTGCTGTTAAGCGCAAGATGATGATAGAGGGGTTGGCACAGTTAGGTATTCACACCCCTGCTAATCAACCCTTGGGAACGTTTTATATTTGGGCGAGTATTGAAAACTTGCCCGGCCAGCTTTCCGATGCAGATCAATTTTTCTATGCCTGTCTGCAAAAGAAAGTGATTACGGTACCGGGGCACTTCTTTGATGTGCGTCCATTCCGTGTTCGTCCGACAAAAGAACCGTATCGTCACTGGGTACGCTTCTCTTATGGTCCTAATCGTCAAACGATCAAGACTGCTCTTGAACGGATCGAGCAAGTTATTAAAGAATACAAATAACAACAGTAATAACGGGCGTTAATGCCCGTTATTTTTTCAGAATTAGGTGGGCCTATGTCAGAGTCTTTCCATAAACAGCTCATTGAGCAGAGAAGACATTTACACCAATATCCCGAAGTGGGATGGACTGAGTTTGAAACCACTTGGTACATAGTTCAAAAATTGCAGAGTTGGGGATATGACGTTCATATTGGACGCGAGGTAATTGATGAGAAATCTATACGCGGGCGCAATATTGAATTGGTCAATGAGGCACGAGCCCGAGCAGCAGCTCACGGGGTGCCCGAAACATTTTTGAAAAAGACCGAAGGACTTACTGGGTGCGTTGGGGAGATAAGTTTTGAAAAAGAGGGACCAGTTTTGGTGTTCCGGTTCGATATTGATGCTCTTCCAGTTCAGGAAACAGATTCTGAAAGTCATACTCCCAATCGTGAAGGCTTTCGTTCAAAAAGAGAAGGCATCATGCATGCCTGCGGCCATGATTGTCACGCATCAATCGGGTTGACGGTTGCGCGCTGGATAGCAGAGCACAAAGAAGAGTTGTGTGGAAAGATCAAAATAATTTTTCAGCCTGCTGAGGAAGGTTCTCGTGGAGCAAGAACAGTGGCGGCTTCAGGCATCATTGACGATGCAGATTTCTTTTTCGCAAGCCACATTGGTATGCAGGCTAAATATGGAGAGGTGATTATTGATCCTTATGGTTTTCTATGCGGTTCAAAGTTTGATGTGACTTTCATTGGGCGCTCTGCTCATTTGGGAGCAGATCCCCACAAGGGTCGAAACGCTATGGCAGCGGCTTGCTCAGCCACGTTGCAGCTTTTGGGTATTGCCAGACATGGCGATGGAATGACGCGAGTCAATGTTGGAACATTTCACGCTGGAAGAGCCCGCAATGCTATTCCTGATCGAGCGACAATTGAGGTGGACATCCGCGGAGAAACTATGGCAATTAATGACTATATGAGCCAAGAAGCCCAAAATATTTTTGCTGGCTGCGCCAAAAGTTACTCTGTCGGTTTAGAAGTCATTGATCAGGGAACAGTTTGCGATTTGCAAAATGATCAAAAATCTGTTGATGTTCTGAGACATTGTGCTCAAAAAATACCTGCAATAAAAACAATCTTCGAGAAATCGGATTTTGGAGGTTCTGAAGATGCAGCTATTCTAGCTCGTCATGTGCAATCTAAAGGCGGGCTGGCTGCATTCTTTGTTGTGGGAGCCGATCACTTGGCAGGACATCATCAGCCAGAATTCGACGTTAACGAAGAAGCGCTTGATGTAGGTTTTGAAATGTATGTCAACATTGTTAAAGAAATTTGCTCAATGTCTTTAACTTGATTTAGAACGTGCCAATAAAAAGACTGTAGCTAAAATACAGAGCGCTCCGATTGCCTCAGTGAAGCCAAAAGTAGCTCCCAATAGAACCACAGAGAGCACAACCGCAGAAAGTGGCTCAAAGCAGGTAAGCATGGAGGCGATCGGGGGCGCGATAAATTCCATACTTTTTAAGAAGCAACAAAAGGATACGATGGTGCCGCAAAGCACAATGTGTAGGTAGCAAATGATACCCATCGTATTCCAGATAACATTAGTTTCAAAGGGATTGTTATACATACAAGCAGCAGCTCCGCTGAAAGTCATTGCCCAACCGATAACGGGAAAAACTGTCAGTTTTCTGACAACGCGTCCAGGCTGAATTGTGCCTATTGCTCCCAACATGGCAGAAGCCAAGCCCCAGGCTACGCCCGCTATAGAAAAGTCCATCGTGTCCCAGTTGCCCTTAGTGATGATGAGTAAAACTCCGAGCATAGCTAATACCAGACAGATCATTTCAAGCACCTTGATGCGTCTGTGATGAGCAATAGCAAGGTAAGCAATAATGAAAAGAGGCGAAGTGAGCACCATGATCGTAGCTGTGGCCGCATTTGAACTCGAAATCGATAAGAAAAATGTTGATTGAGAACAAAGAAGCGCGAAACCATAGATCAGGATGTCTTTGAAATTATCTTTCTGAAAGACACCTTTAATATGTTTGGTGCGGTTCCAAAAGAAATCAAGCAAAATCAAAAGCAGTCCAGCTCCGAGCAGTCTAATAGAGGTTAAATCCAAAACGGTAAATTGGCACTGAGCCATCAAATACTGAGCTGCTACTCCCATTGACCCCCAACAGATCCCAGCAATGGAAGCGAGTGTGACACCTTTGAGTGTTTTAATTTCCATAGAACCTAAACGCAAATGTTTTTTGTTGTTTTGTGATTGTATGCCTCTTTCTTGGTTCTTTGGATAAGCAATATCAGTTGTATTTCAAAGGCTAATGACATTGTTTAGAATCAAAAAGGTTGAAGGCTTGAAAATTGTGTTTGCTATGCATGCCAAACGACTAGCACTGTGGTTATCAATAGGCGTACTTCCCCTGACAGCTTCAGCCTTTGAAGTAAAGGTTCAAGGGGTGAGCGGAGATGTGCTCAGTAATGTCGAAGCGCTTTTAGCGCCCGTGAAGCAAAATAGTTTTACTGAAGTCCGGCAAACCTATCGCTCTCAAGTTGATCGTGCCATTACCAGGGCACTGCAGGCGCTTGGCTACTACCAAAGCATTATTCATTATTCCTGGCAGGAACCAAAAGGAAAAGATCCTGCAACTTTGATCGCCAAAATTCATTTGGGAAAGCCTGCTCGGATAGCTGCTGCCACCTTTACTGTGAGCGGTGAGGCTGCAGAAGATGAGGTTTTTGAGAGTCTGAAGAAAAATTTGCCTAAAAAAGGTCGCCAACTCAATCATGGAGAGTACGAGAATTTTAAGTCATCGGTTGAACGAGAAGCTGTGCGACGAGGGTATTTTGACGGAGAATTCACGCTCAGCGAGTTAGGAGTCAATGCTGTAGAAAATAGAGCTTTTTGGAGACTCAATTATGATGCGAAGACTCGCTACCGTTTTGGAGAGATTTATTTTCGAGGCAGTCAAATCCGAGAACCGATTTTGCTCAATCTCCTGCCATTTAAAAAGGGGGATCCCTACACTTCAGACGACATTTCAGAGCTCAACAGACGTCTGTCTGCCACAGGCTGGTTTAATTCCGTTGTCGTTTCCCCCGATATATTTTCAGGGCGTGCCAGCACAGATAAATCTTTGCCGGTTTATGCCAATGTCACTGCAAAAAAAGAAAATGCAGTTGAAACTGGGCTGGGTTTTTCAACAGACGTAGGTCCTAGGGGATCGGTAACGTGGCGCAAGCCGTGGCTTAACGATTCCGGTCATAGTCTTGAGGCTTCGACTGAACTTTCTTCGAAAGAGCAGCTTCTTGATGTAAGCTACAAAATTCCGCTGGAAAAAAGTGCATTAGAGCACTACTGGGTCATTCAGGGCGGTATAAAAAAAGAAGATTTAAACGATACAAAGTCCAACTCTGCATCAGTGATGATTTCTCGGCATTGGGCACCCTATGAAGGCTGGCAAAGAGATGTGCACTTGCGCTGGTCACTCGATAGCTTCGATCAAGGTGAAATCAGTGATCACACCATGCTGATTTATCCCGGGGTTAGTTTTTCTAAAACGACGACTGTCGGAGGGCTCATGCCCTCCTGGGGTTTGTCTCAGCGATACACAGTAGATTGGTCTAATTCGATGTTGGGTTCTGACATTGATTTTGTGGTTTTAGAAGCTCAGCACGCTCTGATAAAAACATTTGCCAAGCGGCATCGTTTGGTTTTGCGCTCTCACCTTGGTTGGATTCAGACTGATGATTTCGATCAGGTGCCTCCGGATTTACGGTTTTTCGCTGGTGGCGACAGAAGCGTCCGGGGCTATAAATATGAATCCATTTCTCCTGAGGATGATAACGGAGACTTAACTGGTGCAGAAAAAATGGTCACAGGTAGTGTGGAATACCAATACAAGATAAAAGGTAATTGGTGGGGAGCAGTGTTTTTTGATATCGGCCAGGCAGTCAATAATTTCAATGATCAGGATTGGAAAAAAGGTGTGGGCGTGGGAGTTCGTTGGCAATCGCCTCTTGGACCGATCAAATTGGATATTGCTAAGCCTGTCGGAGATCCCGATAAGCATGCTCTACAGTTTTATATCGGATTGGGGCCTGAACTATGAGAGCAGTTAAGATCATTTCACTGATTCTTGTGAGCGTCTTTGCTCTTTTTTGTGCAGCTGTTGGATTTTTGATCGCAACCGCCCCTGGTCTTCATTTACTGCTTAGTCAGGCTAAAGGTTATTTCCCTCAGCTTACTCAAGGCACATTTAACGGCAGTGTTATAAGCCTGGATGCAAAGCAAGTGGTCTGGGAGCAAGCAGGGTTGCGCTTTGTAGGTGACTTTGGCTGGCACATAGATATCAATAAACTGTTTTCTGGTGAAGTCGTCTTTAACGATTTCTATATTCAAAATGTACGAACTACAGTCAAAATTGGCGAACTTACTTTCAAACAATCTCAAAATGTTGATGGCGCTAGTTCAGCCGATTATTCCTCCACAATTGATCTCCGAGCGCCTCTGCCCATACATATTCAAAAGATTTCCTTTAAAGATTTCATAATTGATATTGATACAGAAGTATTAGATCTAAAAGAGCTTCAATCCGCTTTTCATTGGACTGCCGACGGTATTGATATCCCGAACATTGACCTGCGAGGTTCTTGGAAAAACTTCCCGCTAACCTTCAAAGGGGCTGTTAGTACAAGACAAGACGGAAAACTGCTGCGTTTGTCAGATGTGAGTATGAACTTGGGGGATAACCATTTGGAGGTAAAGGGAGATGTTCGCTTCCATGCAACAGTACCCAACCTTGATTTGGCTATGAATATTGATGCCGAAGATTTTTCTGAAATACTAAAGGGCATAAAGGGGCAGGCTAAAGGCAGGCTGCAGGTGAGAGGCCCAGTGTTGATGCCTTTGATTAATGCGGATATGACGGTTCATGATTTTTCGGCTCAAGGTGCTTCGGTTGGTTTTCTTCGTTTAACAGGAGCAATGAGTGCAGAAGAAAACGTTTCGGGTGGTGCTCGTCTGGTAGCAAACGACATTGCGCTTGCAGGGCTTTTAGTAGATAGCTTTAATGCTGATTTTTCGGGTTCTCAGAGTGCTCATGAATTAAAAATTGCCTCTAAATCCAAGCTTTTTCGGTTAAACGCAAGCTTTGCAGGTGCGTTAAACGACGCTATGGATATTTGGAAAGGAACGCTTAGCACTCTTCAGGTACAAACTAATTACGGTCCTGTGAGTCTTCAAAATCAGATTGCCTTGGGGTTTAATACAAAAGAGCTGATGTTAGATGTCGGTCAATTTTGTTTGACTCACCCTCATGCTCTTATCTGTCTGAGAAACGATTTAGAAATTGATTTACTCAATAAAAAAACTTTTGATCTTCATATTGCACTCGAAAAATTTGATCTGGATTTTTTTAAGCGCTTTATCCCTGGACAATTCAATGCTACAGGTATTGTAAAAGCTGATGCTACGCTCACAATTGCTCAAGGGTTTGAGGGATTGCCGACGGGACAGGTCAGCCTAAACGGCCAGTCGCTTTTAACCCGCTATAGGTTTGAGCAAAGCGACTTTGAGATGGGGTTTGACTCAATACAAGTGGGTTTGGCTAACGACGGAGAAAAAATTAATGCAAAGTGGGCAGTGAAAATAGCACAAAATGGTGTACTTTCCGGTGATGTTGACATTATTGATCCGATGAAGCAGAGGCGTTTAGCCGGGAATTTAAAAATTGAAAAACTTTCGGCCTCTTTGTTTAATTCTCTGCTTTCTTCGGGAGAAACTGCTGAAGGAACCATATATGGTGATTTGAGACTTGGCGGTACGTTGTCAGAGCCTCAGCTTTTTGGTCAGACAGGTATCCGACAAATGAGGGTTGACAGTACGAAACTGCCCTTTGAAATGCTGCCTAGTTCATTTGAGTTGACCTTTAATGGCAATAAAAGCGTACTTTCAGGAGAATTGAAAACGCCTAAGGGTGGCTTAACACTCCAAGGTGATGCCGACTGGAAAACATTGGCGCAAGGCAGTACCAGAATTGCGGCTAAGGGAGTGAAAATGCGTATAACAATGCCGCCGGCTGTTGAATTTGACCTGACAACAGACGTACATTGCGAGGCAAGTGCTGAAAAAATTTCTTTGAATGGTTTAATAGATTTACCTTGGGCCCGAATTCGGGTCTATGATCTGCCCGCTAGTGCTACGGACGTAAGTGCCGATACTGTGCGTTTGGATCGCCCACGCCCTAAATCAATCGACAGTTCTGAGGCTATTCCAATTGAAAGCAATCTTTTCGTCAATATTGGCGATGATGTGCGAGTGGATGCTATGGGACTGAAAGCCCGCATGACTGGAAAGTTACATGTTGTTCAAAATAACGGCAAGTTAGGTCTGACGGGTCAAATTAATGTCCCTCATGGGCAATTTAAAGCCTATGGTCAGGATTTGATTGTCAGACGGGGTGAATTTATGTTTGCCGGAGCGGCAGATAATCCGCTCATCAATTTAGAGGCAATACGAAACCCGGATAAAACCGCTGATGATGTGATTGCTGGGGTTCGGGTGACCGGTCAGGCTGATATGCCTGAAGTGACTATTTTTACCGAACCGGAAAAAAGTCAAACCGAATCGTTAAGCTATCTTATCCGAGGCGAAGGGCTAGATCCTGCTGGAGAGGATGACAACAGCATGATTACCTCTGCACTCATTAATTTGGGATTAAGTCAGGGTAACCGTGCAATTGAAAGTTTAGGCAATGCTGTCGGCATCAGTGGTTTGGGAGTGGATACTGAAGGCGTCGGGGAGAGCTCCATGGTGGCCGTAAGTGGCTATGTTTTGCCAGGACTGAAGGTGAAATATGCAGTGGGGCTTTTCGATTCATTGGCTACGTTGACACTGCGATACCGAGTGATTCCCCGGCTTTATATCGAGGCGGCCTCAGGAGTTGATCAAGCACTCGATGTTTTATATTCCTTTGAATTTTAATGGGCAAAAAAACGGTAAAAATGAAGACGTTTTTTGCTTTTTAGTGAAGTTAAACTTAAAGCTGTTTTAAGGAGAAAAAGATGCGTCCTTTTATGGCAGAAGTAGATTTAAACAAAGCTTATCGTCTTTTAAACGTAGGTGGTACAACGCTAGTTTCAGCGGCTTATGATGGTGTCAGCGATATTATGCCTGCAACATGGGCTTGCGCTTTGGATCTAGCGCCAACAAAGGCGACAGTCGTGATTGACAGTACTCACTTTACGCGTCCTTTGATGGAGAAAAGCGGCTATTTTTCTTTACAGCTTCCTACTGCCGGTATTGTGAAGGAAACTATGCGCCTGGGGGCAGTGAGCAAATTCGATATGCCCGATAAGGTCGAAAAAAGCGGAGCTAAGCTTTTTACAATGCCCGGTTTTGATATGCCTTTAGTTGACGGGTGTGCAGCTTGGATGATTTTTAAGATTTTGTCTGAACCGCATATTCAAAATCAGTACGATCTTTTTATCGGTGAGTGCGTCGCAGCATGGTCGGATACCCGAGTCTTCTCAAATGGGCACTGGCATTTTGAAAAAGCGCCCGCTGAATTGAGAACGCTGCATTATGTGGCCGGTGGTCATTTTTATACCATAGGAGAGCCGCTTGTCATTGAAGGCATTCTTCCCGAAGAGGATTGATGCCGGAGTTGACTTTATATGAGGCTTTGGCCGGACTTTTTACTTCTGCCTTTGTCTCTGCCACTCTTTTTCCAGGCGCAAGCGAAGCGGTTTTGCTTGCGCTCGTTTCTGCTTGGCCTGAAGCGATTTGGCTAGCTTTGGCAGTTGCCACTGTAGCAAATACTTTGGGTTCGATGACAAGCTACATCCTCGGACGCTTTTTTCCTAAAAAAGTCTCGGACCAAGCTTTGCAATTCATTAATCGCTGGGGCGCTTGGGTTCTGCTTTTTGCCTGGGTTCCGGTGGTAGGCGATGCTCTGCCGCTAGCTGCAGGATGGCTGAGAATTCCGTGGTTAAAAAGTTCTGTTCTTATTTTACTGGGCAAAGGCTTACGCTATACAGCCCTAGCCTTTGGATTTTCTTATTTTTTCTAACAATATCAGATCGCAATCGCACGCCTGATGCGATATGATTCAATGAGTTATTATCCCATCGAAAAGTTGATTCCTAAAAATTTGTTTCTGTAGGGACTTTCATGAGAATTTTGATATCAAACGATGATGGCTACAGCGCTCCCGGTATTCGGGCTCTTGCTAAAGCAATGAGGCGTTTTGGTTACGTGACGGTTGTGGCTCCGGAGTTCAATCAAAGTGGAGCCAGTAATGCGCTCACTTTAACTCGACCTTTGCAAGTGCAAGAAGTCGAGCCAGGTGTTTTTACTGTCAACGGAACACCCAGCGACAGCGTGCATTTAGCTTTAACGGGTTTACTCGATGAATTGCCGGACTTGGTCGTCTCTGGTATCAATTGTGGGCAAAATATGGGCGAAGATACGATGTATTCTGGAACAGTGGCGGCTGCTATTGAGGGCTATCTGTTTGGAATTGACTCTATTGCATTTTCTCAAATAGAGCGCGGATGGAATTATCTTGATGATGCGGCTAGCCTTGCTCAGGGCATTGTAGAGCGTTTTTTGGAAAATAAAGCATCTGATGCTCAACCGCAGCTTCTGAATGTCAATATTCCGAATTTGCCTCTATCTCAGATTCAGGGCGTCGTCGCCACGAGACTTGGCCGTCGCCATCACGCAGAAAGCGTGATTAAGGAAACGAGTCCCAGGGGCTTTCCCATTTATTGGGTGGGGGCGGCTGGTCAGCCGAAGGATAGGGGAGAAGGTACGGACTTTTGGGCTGTCGAACATAAGGCTGTCTCTGTGACCCCTTTGCAGGTGGATTTAACAAATTATTCAGCTGTGCGCTCGGTAGGAGAGTGGTTGAGCGCAGGGCTTAAAAAAACTATTGATTAACGCAGCAATGCGAATTTGTTGAGGTTTTTGTCTATGAAATTGCGTGTTTTGGTTGTCACAATGATGGCTGGTGGAATGTTGGTCGGCTGCGCCTTGCAGGAAGTCGGAGCTCCTATTTATAGCCGAACAGGTGACATTTCTACGACAGCTCCGGTCTCTATGACAGGAGATACGTACACCGTTCAGCCTGGAGATACGCTCTATAGCATCGCTACGCGTCACGGTTGCAATCCAACAGAGTTGGCTCGTGCTAACGGTATTAGCGATCCTACACTGCTCTCACCAGGAACAGTTCTTCGTTTAACCTCGGCTCGTACGCAGCCGGTTGATTCCGTTGCAGTGGATTTGGCGCCAGCTCCCTCAACTGAAGTGACGATCGGTGCTGAACCCGTTGCTGCCCAGCAGACGGCGGGTAGCGTGGTACTAAATAATGGTACCAACGCAGCTGCAACTCAAAAACCCTTAGGCAATACCATGCTGTCTTGGCCAGTGGCGCGCAATCAGATCACTAAGCAATTTAGTGATGAAAATAGCAAGGGTATCGAAATCGCAGGCAACATGGGTGACGATGTCCGCGCCGCAGCAGCGGGTCGAGTACTGTATACCGGAGAAAATGTGAGCGGCTACGGAAAACTCATCATTATTACCCATGGTCCCGGCGCAGTAACGGTCTATGGTCACAACAGCGAGTTGCTTGTCAAGCGCGGTGATAATGTGACCAATGGTCAGGTCATTGCCAAGATGGGCAATAGCGATAGCGACAGTGTGAATTTGCTCTTTGAAGTGCGTCACAATGACCGTCCGGTCAATCCGGTTGAATATTTGCCGCAATAAATTTTTGTCCGGGATATTTCCAGGTTCCGGTGTGTTACTGCGCCCGTTTTTGTTTATTCTGAGATGTTCTCAGTAGGCTATCGGGCGCTATTTTGAGGGATATTTCCAATGGCAAGAGCCCCTAAGGTTTTAGAAAAGTTTACGGTTGATATCGAATCGCTTGATCAAGATGGACGAGGAGTTGCTCATCGCGAAGGCAAAGTTGTCTTTGTTGAGGGGGCACTGCCCGGTGAGACTGTTACTTATGAGCGATTCCGTAATAAAAACAGTTATGAGTGTGGTCGGGCAGTCTCTATTGAAAAAGAGTCGGCTCTTCGGGTTAAACCGGCTTGTAAGCATTTTGGTTTGCAGCCCGGCTGCTGCGGGGGGTGCGCTATGCAGCATCTGGAACCCAATGCTCAGGTTGCCATTAAACAGCGGGTTTTGCTTGACGCATTGTGGCATATTGGCAAAGTGAAACCGGAAACGATTTTGCCACCGATTTACGGACCGTTTTGGGGCTATCGTCACCGCGCTCGCCTGACTGTACGAGACGTAGAGAAAAAGGGTGGCGTGTTGGTCGGCTTTCATGAACGCTCCTCTAGCTATGTGGCCGATATGACTGAGTGCAAAATTTTGCCTCAGGCGGTGAGTGATCTACTGATCCCCTTGCGTCATTTTGTTGAAGGCCTCTCCATCAGACAGCGCCTACCTCAAATAGAAGTGGCTATGGGCGGAAATGGAGCGATTGCCTTGGTATTTCGAGTATTGGAGCCGCCTAGCGCAGCTGATATGGCAGCTTTTGAAGCATTTTCGCTTGAGTATGGAGTCAGTGTCTGGCTTCAGCCTAAGGGACCAGATTCCTGCTATCCGTTGCACGAAAGCGATTTGACAGCCCTCAAACTTGAGTTGCCTGAGTTCGGTGTCCACATTTCGTTTAAACCAACAGACTTTACGCAGGTAAATCACCGACTCAATGAAACGATGGTTTCTCGAGCAATTAACCTGCTTGATGTGCGACCGGAGCACCGAGTGGCAGACTTTTTCTGCGGATTGGGCAATTTCACTCTTCCTTTAGCAGTTAGGGCTAAAACGGTTGTTGGAATTGAGGGGAGTGACCAGCTTGTTCAAAGAGCTCGGGCCGGTGCAGCTGACAACGGCTTAGCAGATAAGACAGAGTTTGTGGCCCGCAATTTGTTTACCTGGTCAACAGAGGATTGGGATAGCTTGTGGAATCAATTAGGCGGTATTGATCGTGTTTTAATTGATCCGCCCCGAGAAGGTGCATTGGAGCTTGCCCGCACGCTTGCTGCTACAGATAAACGGCCTCCGAGAGTTGTATACGTCTCTTGTAACCCGGCCACTTTGGCTCGTGACTGTGCGATTTTGCACCATGAAGGCGGCTGGCACATCCGAGCGGCTGGTGTTATGAATATGTTTCCGCATACTGCTCACGTAGAAAGCATGGCCGTTCTGGAACCAGGACCCAAACCTCAAAAAGTTGTTGAGGTTATTGCAGAAACGGTTTCTGAAGAGTAACCGCTCATTTCTAGTACGGTTTCAGGCAAGGTCTGAGGTTGGCCTTGCCTGAATCTTTGCTACCATTGAACTATTAGATTAATCCAATGAGCGACAGGATATGGATTGGGACTTACAACTCAGTCACTACAAGCACAGACCGTTAAAAGAAGTGATTCGGGAGTTGGCTGAATTTGTTTGGGTGCGTATACAAGAGACGCAGCTCAATCAAGTGGCCTCCTCGTTGACCTTAACGACTGTTCTTTCTCTTGTGCCGCTTTTAGCCGTTATTTTGGTGAGTTTTGCGGTATTTCCGGCATTTGAGGCAAGAAGGGCGGAGATGGAGGCTTTGCTTTTTTCCAGCCTTTTGCCTGAGGCTTACAGCCAGCAGATTATCGGATACGTGAAGGCTTTTGCCGAACATGCTCAAGGGCTGACAATTTTCGGTTTGGCAGGCTTAGCCATCACCTCACTCATGTTGATTAACACCGTTGACGGAGCGCTTAACCGCATTTTTCACGTTCGGCAAATGCGTCCAGTTATGCAGCGTGTCTTAATTTACTGGGCTTTGTTGACTCTAGGGCCTATGGCTATTGCCTTCAGCTTGGTTCTGACCAATGTTCTTACACAAATTGAAGTTGGTGTTGAAGTGCTTCTGCCCGGATGGCTTCTTATGGTCATTCAGCTGTTATTTCAATCACTGATGTATGCAGCATTGTATGTTTATGTCCCTAACTGTAAAGTGAAGTGGTTTGACGCTTTTATCGGCGGACTTCTGGTAACAGTTGTTGGTGTGGCAATTAAGTGGGCATTCAGCTACTACTTGAGCACAGGACCGCTTACTACCATTTACGGTTCATTTGTGTTGATCCCGGTTGTTTTACTTTGGATTTATTTATCCTGGCTCTTAGCGCTTTCGGGAGCAGCTATTGCGGCTACGATTCCGATGCTCACAAGCGGTCGATACAGTGATATGAATAAGACAGGTAACGACTTTATTACTGGTGTCGCTCTTTTGCATGAATTGATGCTTGCTCAGGAAAAAGGGGATCCCTCTGTTTCTATTCACGTGTTATGTAATGCAGTGGACTCCTATCCTGAGGCCGCCGGTTCGATTTTAGAGCGCTTAGCTGAAGTGGGCTATGTTGGAAAACTAAAAGACGATCGAAAATATGATGAGCATTGGAGTTTACTGGTTTCGCCTCAGAGCACAACATTAAGTGCTGCTTTTGATGCACTGGTGGTCGATCCGAGCAACAGTCTCATCGCTAAAGAAAATTCACCACTATATGATTGGTATTGTTTGGTGACCGATGCTGAGTGGAAAAAGCGTCCGATGGTAGAGACGCTGAGATTCATTCATCCGATCAACTAAAAAAGGGCGAATCTTACGATTCGCCCTGAGTCACTCAAAATTCGTGTTACTTCAAAGCTTCGAACACGCGGTTTTTAATTTCTTCGATGCTACCCAAACCGCTGATGCTGCGGTATTTCGGAGCGGTAGCATCACCTGAGGCGGCCAAGTCACCATAGAACTTGACAAGAGCTTCTGTTTGAGAGTGATAAACGCTCAAACGTTTCAGAACCACTTCTTCCTTGTCATCATCACGTTGGATCAAAGGATCGCCCGTAATGTCGTCTTTGCCTTCAACCTTCGGCGGATTGTACTTAATGTGGTAGGTGCGGCCTGAGACCGGATCCACACGACGACCGCTCATACGTGTCACGATTTCTTCATCAGGAACAGAAATTTCCAGCACGAAATCAATCGGGATACCAGCAGCCTTAAGTGCTTCTGCCTGTGGGATTGTGCGGGGGAATCCATCAAAAAGGAAACCGTTGGCGCAATCGGGCTGCATTAAGCGTTCTTTGACCAAACCAATGATAATGTCATCGGAAACCAATTGGCCCTTGTCCATCACCTCTTTAGCAGCTAAACCGAGAGGGGTACCGGCCTTAACGGCAGCACGAAGCATGTCGCCCGTCGAGATCTGGGGAATGCCGAATTTTTCTTTAATGAAGGCCGCTTGCGTGCCCTTGCCGGCACCCGGAGGTCCAATCAAAATTAAACGCATAATAACTCCTCATTTACTTTCCGATGACTCAAGGGATTTGAGCCACAACTTTCTATTTCATTGTAGACATCTTATTGGGCAAAGTGTGCGCCCAATAGGATAAATTTAAGTCAGTCCCTTTGCGTAGACTTCGCGCACCCGATCCAGGTCCTCTTGTGTGTCAACTCCGGCAGGCAATGCACCGGGTAAAATCGCTACTGCAATTTTGACGCCATAATAGAGCGCTCTTAACTGCTCTAAACTTTCCCATTTTTCGATGGGAGCTTGCTCCCATTGAGGGTAACGCTTTAAGAATTTCACACGATAAGCATAAAGGCCTATATGGCGTAACGCTTCAAGCCCTTCAGGAAACTTAGTCCTATCCTCTCGGAATGCATCACGCGGCCAAGGGATAGGGGCACGGCTAAAAGTGATGGCGTTACCCTTACTGTCACGAACAACCTTTACAACATTTGGATTTAAAAACTCTTCAATGCTATCAATTGGGTGCCCGGCGGTCGCCATTTCACATTCTGGATGAGAAGCCAGAAGTTCAGCTACATTGCGAATAGCTTCCAGAGGAATGAGCGGTTCGTCACCTTGGACGTTTACCACAATAGCCTCATCGGGTAAGCCTAGCTTGGCAACTGTTTCAGCCAATCGGTCTGTACCCGTCGGATGCTCTGCAGAGGTCATCACAACTTTGACGCCATACTCTTCACAAGCTTTGACAATAGCTTCGTGATCGGTTGCAACAAAAACATCTTTTGCACCAGACTCTTGAGCACGGTGTGCAACGCGAACTACCATCGGCTGACCGGCAATATCTTTGAGGGGTTTTTCAGGCAGTCTTGTTGATTTCATCCGAGAGGGAATAATGGCAAAAAATTCAGTCATTTTAGGCTCCCCTTACAATAGAAAGGCGCTTTTTATACTCTTCGGCTTCTTCGCTACTGAGTTTTTCAGCTTCTTCAACGATCATATTGGGGATATTATCTTTAACTGCAAAAGCAAGTTTGCAGCGCGGGCAAACCAAAACTGACTTTTCGGCATCCCAAACAATTGCCCCCTTGCAAATGGGGCAGACTAATGTACTGGTTAAACGCGGGTCAAGTGACATTTTAATTTGAGGCCTTTTCTTTCAATTTATGTTCAATAAGATCCACCAGGTAAGGGTCAATATCGACTAAATATTCCACCGTATAAATTCTCGTATCCTTTGCAATTTCAGGTTGCTGTCGGCACTTTACGGCATCCTTTCCGGTGATCAGAATAAGCTCTTCTGGACGGTTTTTAAATGGGTTTTCGTCGAAGGCATAGTGATCGCCTAACTCCATTTCCGGCCCTTCTATATCATGAGCTCTGAGCATCGCAAAAAAGCGACCGGGAGCGGCAATACCTGCAGCCGCTAAAACCGGCTTTTTCATTTCGGCAATTGCCTCGAGTGTCATTGTACGTGTTCCATCCAATGACTTTGCTCGACCTAGCGTTGCGGTTGCTGCAAAGCGAGGAGTCCGACTGTCGAAAGTATCTTCAGTTGCATTTAAAACGATGGCATCCACTTCATCTAGGCGGGAGGGTGGTTCACGGAGAGGACCGGCAGGCAGTACCCAACCGTTTCCAAGGCCTCTCGCACCGACAACAGCCAATTCCACGTCGCGGGCCAATGAATAATGTTGCAATCCGTCATCAGAGATAATGAGATCACATTCAGGGTGTTTATCGAGCAGTAACAGCGCCGCAGCAACCCGGTCTCTGGCTACAGCAACCGGCACCAGAGTCTGCCTGGCAATTAAAAGCGGTTCATCGCCCACGTTGGCTGCAGGACTGTCGGTATGTACCATTTGAGGTGTATCATCTCTACGACCGAATCCTCGAGAGACCACTCCGGGGTGATAGCCGCGACGCAGTAGTTCTTTAACCAAGGCAATCGTAACGGGTGTTTTACCTGTGCCGCCGACATAAATATTGCCGACCACTACGACCGGGACAGGTAGACGGTGCGGTTTAGTTTTCAGCCGCCTGTTGCGAGCAATACAGAGAAAGACTAATGAAAGAGGGGAAAGAGCCCATGCCAAAAGACCTCTTTTAGTCCATTGGCGATGCAGCCACGATTCAATTGTGGCTCGCATGGCAGTCTCCGTTTACGTGAAAAATTGACTCTCGACCCTCAGGGCCGGAACTGTCAGAAAGCATATATTTTTTCTCTACCTGCTTGAAAAAAGCTAACTTATTAATGTTAGCAAATATGCAGAAAAGCGACTCAGATTTTTCGTAAGATCAAACAATTCTAAAGTTCAAACAGCTGCTTTAATTCCTCGATTGTTAATCGTTCGTCAAAGGGCAGATATTGGCCCTTTGAATTCTTGAAGACACCGTAAGGAACAGCTCGGCAGCCCGCCCGTCTGTGAAGTTTGGTATTAGTCCAAACTTTATCGCGTATCTCTACCGGCAACTTTTCTACTGGGCCATAGTGAATGCCGCGAAACTCAATATCAGTAAAGTGAGCAAAATGTTCCTCAAGTTTAGCCAAAGGATCTTTGTCAATCAGAATGGTGGTTGCCTGAGGCTCGGAGTGAATATTCATGAAAGAAATCGGGCAGAACACGAATTCAATCTTATCCATAAAAGGAGCAAGTTTTCGATGAAGCTGCCAGCAATCTCTGCATTGGGTATCAAATGCGACATAGGCTTTAGGGCGGCCCGCTTGTCCTTTTGAAGAAATCCCGGTCCCTTCCTTTTCGAAAGACTCGTACATCTTTTTGCCATCCCAAATCACTGGAACAGAAGCTGGAGCGGCATGAGCTGAGAAAGTACCCAGAGTCAGTAAAGAGGCAATGCCACCGATGAGTGTGTCGCGTCGCGAGAATTCTTTCATATCAAGCTCCTATAGGCATCGTATCAATTGTACGTACAAAATCACCGGAGCATACATCAGAAATGCACGGTCACTATGCCTTTTTTCAACTGAGCAACAGGATGCCAATCCTGTTTAGCTTTTCTCAGACCGGCAATACCTAAATCTTCTTCGCGGTTTAAGTACTCAATGCAAAGTGGCAAACTCTTTGCAAACGCTTGAGATAATGCCGGGTAGGCTCCTGGTACGGCACGGGTTGCTTTTTCGATGTGCACTGACAAAATGTCTGTAGCACTTCTTGCACCGTAGGTAAAGCCCAGTATCCGGCCGCTGTCATGCAGAATTCCTCCGTATACTGGCAAATCATCCCAATTGGCTATAACTGTCTCAATAGCCTGACGTTCTTGAAGAAGCCCCTCGTTCATTTCCCTACCTTCATACCATTCGTTCAAAAAAGCTATGCAGGCATCGTGCATATCAGAGGTATAGATATCAAATTTAGCTTCTGGACAGGCTTTGTAGAAACGCTTGACAAAATTTCTCTTGCTGTGAAAGTGAGATCCTGGTAAATCAATAAAGTCAGAGCAGGCATAGACATAATCCCAGCGATCGGGATTATTTTCAACAATAAATTCAGCACCCGAGTAGGCACCTTTAAGATCATCCAAGATATGGTCGACTAAGCCGAAAAAGCGCAAGGGTTTATTATCTAAAAGGGCCTTTTGTTTGAGTGCTTCAAAAATTTCCTCTGTAGCTTTTGTCTGCCCGATCGGCATATAAAAAACAGAGCCAGCATCGAGCTCTCGTTCTAAAATCAGGAAAGAATTATTAAATTCAAAATACCGAAATCCGATTTGTATGCCGCGACTAAGCAAAGACACGGGGCTTAAGTCACAGTCCCCATTTCCGAATTTGGGGAGATACTTTTCAATAATAGGTAAATCGTCCCCAGAAAATAATTTCAATTCCATAATCCGCTTTCTATATTAAAACTCGTAAACATTACGATAGTTAAAAGGATTTTGCAATTGACTTTTCGTTAAAATTCCTGAAATCAATCGAACGAATAGTTTTATGTATTTTCATCAAGAAAATCCCTTTCATTCTGAGACGGTCTGGACAGTTTCTGAACTCAATGACAGTGTCTCGCAATGTCTTCAGATAAATTTCCCTCCCCTTTGGGTCAGTGGAGAAGTCCGAGGGTTTACTCGTGCGGCATCAGGTCACTGGTACTTTACGTTAAAAGATGAAACGGGTGAATTATCCTGTGCGATGTTCGCAGGCAGTAACCGCCGAATGAATTTTCAGCCCAAAACAGGTGACCATCTGGAGGTTCACGGTCAGGTGAGTGTGTACCGGGCTCGAGGATCCTATCAGATGGTTGTCGATACGGTGAGACGTGCCGGAATGGGTGAATTGTACGAGAGGTTTCTAAGGCTGAAAGAAAAGCTTCAGGCAGAGGGGCTCTTTGATACTGACCGGAAAAAAACTCTGAAGCGTATCTATACCAAAATCGGCGTGGTGACGAGTCTGCAGGCTGCAGCATTACGAGATGTTTTAACAACATTGCGTCGACGCGCACCCTATGCCAAGATCAGTATTTTTGAAACTGCAGTTCAGGGCGAAGAAGCCCCGGGAGAAATCATCAGAGCTTTGAAAAAAGCAGATCAAAGCGCTGAAACGGAAGTTATTTTATTGGTCCGTGGTGGGGGATCACTTCAAGACCTCTGGGCTTTTAACGACGAGGCACTGGCCCATGTGCTCGCTAATTTATCAAAGCCTGTTGTTGTTGGGGTAGGGCATGAAAGTGATGTAACTATTGCCGATTGGGTGGCAGATTTAAGGGCTGCGACGCCGACCGCTGCTGCTGAACACGTTACCGAAAGTGCCCAAGTGTTGCTACGGGAAATTAAAGAAATACAGCAATCCCTCAGTTTTGCTTTTAACCATACATGGACAGAGCGAGCTCAGCTTATTGATTCTCTTTTTAGGGAAATGCCAGATCCCGTTAAGGAGCTTTCTCAGGCACAGACGCTTTTAAGTCAAAATAACCATTTACTTGCTGCTCTAATGCAAACGCAATGGAAAGTGAAATCAGAAAATGTACGTTCTCTCAGAAGCTCATTAGTGCATCCAAGTAGCCGAGTGTTTGCTGAAAAAGAAAAATGTTTGCGTTTGGCTGAGCAACTTGAGCCTATGCTGCTTCAGCGACTGCAAATGTTGGAACATAACCGATCAGCTTTGACTGAACTTATGACGGAATTAAGTCCGGAGGCAATTTTGAAAAAGGGATACAGTTATGTGACTGATCGAGAGGGACAGTTCATCAAAAGCTCACAAAATCTGCCCCAAGGAGAGTCTCTTGACATACATTGGCATGACGGAGAGGCGAAAGTTCGCGTCATTGAATAATTAAATCAGCTCACTTGCTTTTTTCTATCGCAGACGTTCAGGGGGCCTCTTTTTGCGTACAATGAGAAAAAAATTTAGGAGAGAGAAATGCCTTTTCAATTACCCACGTTAGCTTTTCCGATGAATGCCCTGGCTCCGGCCATGTCTGAAGAGACGATGCAGTACCACTACGGTAAGCACCATCAGACGTATCTGACCAATTTAAATACCGCTATTCAAGGCACGCCTTTTGAATCCATGTCTTTGGAAGAAATTGTGCTTGCAAGCGACGGTATCAATCAGGGTGTATTCAATAACGCAGCCCAAGCCTGGAACCATGCCTTTTTCTGGATGTGTCTGAACCCTAAAGGCGGAGATAAGCCTCAAGGTGAATTGTTAAGAAAGATTGAAGAACGTTGGGGCTCTTTTGAAGCTTTCCGTGAACAATTTATTGCAAGCGCAGCGGGCAATTTCGGCTCCGGCTGGACGTGGCTTGTGCTGACGCCGCAAAAGACGCTTGAGATTGTCAATACGTCCAATGCCGGTACGCAGTTAGCCAGTGACAATACGCCTCTGATGGTTGTAGACGTTTGGGAACACGCTTATTACATTGATTACCGTAATTCCCGTCCCAATTATCTCAATGCGTTATTTGATCATTTGATCGATTGGGAATTTGTGGCGCGCAATTACTATAACGCCAAGTAATTTTCTGTTGCTCAGACAGATACTAAAGGCCTCTGGTTCTCAGGGGCTTTTTCTTTGAGGTGTGTCGGACAACTGAGCACCCGCAGAAATATGGTTTTTGTTGAACCATCCGCTGTTCATTTCCAAAGCCCAGCGAATAGGTCTGATAGAGCAGTGCGTATTTTGAGTTTGGGCTTTCATGTGCCGGATGTTGATTAATTTGGCTTTTTCATCAAAAAAGGCGACATCCAAATCAATTGGGACATCCTTCATCCACATACAGACAGTCCTTGAAGGATTAAAGACAAAAAGCATTCCGGCATTCTCTTTCAAATGCTCTCGTCCCTGAAGGCCCTTTTGCTGTTGGGCTTGTGAGAGTGCGACTTCAACTTCAATAGGCAGATTGTTGATATAAAGTGTTTCAGCCGGGCAAAATGAAGGCAAGACAAAAAAACTGAAAAAAGAAAAACTGCGCGCGTAACTTAACGTTACAGTCCGCGCAGTTTTGAGCAAAGAATACACTGTGCTCATGACAAACACAGCCCTCTAGCTTGCCGCGTCGTCGGTCTTCATTGGCGAGGGAATCACGCGCGTAGCGTGCAATCCGCGTTCGGATTGTTCGAATTCAAACTCGACCCGTTGATTGGTTTGCAAGGTCTTGCGACCGGGCATTTCAATGGAACGGAAATGCACAAACACTTCCCGATCCTGACCGTCGGGGATAATGAATCCGTAACCTTTGGCATCCGAGAACCATTTCACAGTACCGGAATTCATAAAACATCCTTTAAAAGAAAGCAAAGGCAACCTAGAGAGAGTTCTATTTGTCTGCTTTCATTTTCCATCATAGGCTTATTTACGAGCATTGAGTACTTTTTTATTAATTATTTTTAACGAGATTTTGATTGCGTCAGTCAAAGAAAAATACAACGCTTGGTCTCACCACTGTCTTTTTCATTACAAATAAATATAATGACGAAAACGATTATCAGAATCATTCTCATTATCGATGCTGCAAGGACGATTCCTTCAACTTTCAGTCATTCCCATTGTGATTTTTTCCCTTTGGGTTTTGTGTGCGAAGTACTCCGATATTTCGCCGATTCTGTTACCCGCGCCGCAATCTGTTCTGGAGACCTTTAAAGAACTTTTAGTATCCGGGGAGTTAATTGAGCACATTGTTTCCAGTGCTAAAAGGACGTTGAGTGGTTTTGCGCTATCGAGTTTCATTGGAATCTTGCTTGCGTTGATTTTTTCTCAAAGCCCCTTAGCAAAAAATTTAGGCTACTTTGTTGTCGAAGCAGCCCGTGTTACTCCTCCTTTGGCATTGATTCCGCTGTTGATTTTATGGCTTGGCATTGAAGAAGCACCCAAAGTGGCCATTGTTTTTCTATCAAGCTTTTTTCCCATTTATCTGAATGCGCTCACAGCGATTGAATCGGTGGAACTCAAATTAAAAGAAGTTGCGAAAACGCTGCACTTCAGCGCCTGGGAGACTTTTCGGTTACTGACAATTCCTGCGGCGTTGCCGGGAATTCTGACAGGACTTCGCGTCGGTTTCGGCTACAGCTGGCGTGCTTTGGTCGGTGCAGAGCTAATTGCTGCTTCCAGCGGGTTGGGTTTCATGATCAGTGAAGCGAGCGAATTTTCTAAAACTTCTGTTGTTTTTGTTGGCATCTTTTCCATCATTGTGATCGGTGTTTTCATGGATTGGTTGCTTTCTTCGCTTATCAAGCGTTATGCAAAATTCTTTTCTGTGTGACTGGAGCCATGTTTTCTATTGAATGCCGCAATCTCAGTAAAGAATTTCACAGTGCAAACGGCTCAATAAAGCCGGTAGACGGACTTTCATTGAGTTTTAAGGCCGGGGAAATCCACGCGGTAATTGGAGAAAGCGGGTGTGGGAAAACAACGCTTTTACGTCTGATTGCCGGACTGGAAACTTCAGATTCGGGGACAGTAAATTTTTTACCCGAAGAAAGATCTCCGACAATTTCCATCGTCTTTCAGGAACCGCGCTTATTTCCGTGGTTTACCGTCGAAAAAAACGTTGCTTTGTCTGTCAGGCATTTAGATACAGATGCGCAGCAAGAAAAAGTCAGCAGGGTTCTTGAGTTGGTTGGACTTTCCCGATGCAAACATCTTTTCCCTTCTCAATTATCGGGCGGAATGGCTCAGCGTGTGGGGCTCGCCCGTGCGTTATGTCCTGAGCCCGACATTTTGCTTTTAGACGAAGCCTTCAGTGCACTCGATGCGCTGACACGCTCGAAGATTTACCCCGAATTTATACGAATTCATGAAAGGCAGCCGGTAACGACCGTATTGGTAACTCACGATGTGACAGAAGCAGTGCTGCTTTCACGCAATATTTTCCGCTTGGGGCACGGCAGGCTCCTTAAAACCTATTGTGTTGATCAGCCGTATCCAAGAACTTTGGCGACAGTCGGAGTGGGAAGCTTGATTGAAGATATTTTGAACGATTTTTTAACTGTAACAAAAGGGGATCACTATGAAGCTTAAGGTTTGTTTGGCAGCGATGCTGTCTTGTGCAGTTGGTTTGGCTTGCGCCCAGACGATGCCGAAAGAAATCAATATTGCTTACGTAAAAGCACCATTTAATCTTCAAAACATGGTGATGAAGGATCAAAACCTGCTTGAGAAAGCCTTTGAAAAACACGGCACCAAAGTGAAATGGCACACCATTACTTCGGGTGCCAAACAAACGCAAGCTATGGCTGCCGGTGCTTTGGACTTCTCCGCGGTGATGAATACAGCATCGCTGCTGTCGACAAACGGTGCGGGCAATCCCGTTTTGATTGCCAACGGCGTGTCTCACCCGGCGGATACTTTCGCGATTGTCGGTAAACCCGGCAAGGCAATGACTGTTAAAGATTTGAAAGGAAAGAAAGTAGCCGGTCCTCGCGGGACGGTTTTGCATCAATTGTTGGTTGCTGCTTTGCTTAAAGAAGGAATGTCCATTGATGATGTCGAATTTTTGTCAATGGATCAGCCTGCCGCTCTCTCAGCTATGTTAAGCGGCAATGTTGATGCTTCGCTTCAAGCTGCAAGCGGCATTATCAAAGCAGAACAGGCCGGAGCCAAAGTTATCACTACAGCTAAAGGTCTTGTCAACGTGAACTTAGTGATGACTGTTCGACAAGCCTTTGCTGAGAAATATCCGGAAGCTGTCAAAGAAGTGGTGAAAGTTCAGCGGGATACCCTCAAGTGGATCAGCGAGCATCGTCAGGAAGCGATTGCCTTGGGAGCCAAGGAACATGGCATCAGCATTAAAGACGCTACCCAATTGGCAGATTGGTCCAATTATTACGATGTCGTAACTGACGAAGATATTAAAGGTCTGCAACAAGATCAGGACTTTCTGATTGCCAATAAACTGATGCAAAAACCGGTTGACGTCGAAAAACTCGTTTTGCCCGTTGCTCGTCAGTAACTGTAAAGGAGACTGAATGTTTTTCTACAAAACCCCTCAAACGATTACGGTTCGCGATGAAGAAGGCGCAATGTCCTTTGACCGAGAAGATCTTATTCGGTATTCCGGTCAGGGTCATCTGATTGCCAGTGCCTTGGTCATGAGGCTTTTATCAGATGCTTTTGCCCGTCTGAGTCCGAATGAAGCACCGCTGCGCAAAGATATTTGTGTGTTGTCTGCTTTCCCGGGGCTTGGCGTGCGCGATCATATTGAATTGATCACCCGTGCCGTGACAGATAAACGTTATTTGCTCGATACCCAGGCCGGTCCGCAATATGCTCCCACCTCGGCTATTGGAGGTCGGATGTACTTTGTGGTTGCAATTAAAGATAAAGCCGTTAGCTACGTGATGAATCCTGAGATCTTTGATGATCGTTGGCGTCATGAAGTCGCTGCCTATCAAAAAGGCGCGAAAACGCCTCAGGAGCACGCTCGTTACGTGGCTTACAAATACGAAGTGGTCGGTCAATTGATGACTCGTGAAGATATCTTTAGTGAAGTTAAGGAAGTTGGAATCGATATCTTCAATCGTTAATTAAGAGAATCGGGGGTGTTTACTCAGTCCTTTTTTATGATGGGACTTTTGTAACATCCTCTGATTTTAAGCCTTGCCCGTCGAGCCAAAGCCACCGGTACCACGGTCTGAGGTTTCAAAGTCCTGCACAATATTCATTTGCATCTGTACAACCGGAACAATAACGAGTTGGGCAATGCGCTCCATAGGTTCAATGGTAAAGGGCGTCTGGCTGCGGTTCCAAGTCGAAATCATCAATTCTCCCTGGTAGTCAGAGTCAATGAGACCGACAAGGTTGCCCAGCACGATGCCGTGCTTGTGACCGAGGCCGGATCGGGGCAATATGAGCGCTGCGTAGTTGCTGTCAGCCAAGTGAATGGCTAATCCGGTCTTAATCAGTTTGGTTTCCCCGGGCTGCAGTGTCAGCGGTTCATCGAGCATTGCCCGAAGATCAAGACCGGCTGAACCGGCGGTCTGATAAGCCGGCATCATCTCTTTGATGCGGGGATCGAGAATTTTGACATCAACTTGCATAGTAAGACTATCTCCTGCGGTTGCGTTTCTGACGAATGATGTTAGAAACGATACTGACAAAAACAAAGAAAACGGCAGTTGCGATCAGATTTTCCTGTCCTGTCATTCCGCCGTAGAAAAAAAGAGCAAAGCCCGCGAAAATTAAAATGAAAGTGGAAACTGTTCCTGCTTTCGTTCTCGCAGATCGGGGCTCGGAATTATTTTGCGGAAGATCTACCCTAAAAGCATCTTCCGGTTGAGCAATGACGGTGTCTTTGTGTTTAGGCGCCGATTGGGTAAGCTCGGGAGTACTCCAGACGTTGGAAGCTGCACCGTTGAGCTCATCGTTAATTTGCGCGCGCATCAGCTCATCGTTGACTTGAAGCGCTTTGAGTTCCCTCACACTCTTTTCATTGAGCTTTTCGACAAAACTCGCAAAATCACCGTTTTTGGGTTCCAAATCCAAGGGATCAAAACGCTTTCGCATCAGTTCACCTCCTGAGCAATTTTGGCAATGAGCGCCTGTGCAATATGCTCTTTAGTCGCTTTTGCCAAAGGAGTAGCCGCATCGCGCTCAACAAACACTACGGCGTTGGTGTCCTGATTGATTGAGTCGCTCACTAAATTAGCGACAACAAGCGGAATATTTTTACGGAAAAGTTTAGCTCTGGCGTTATCGATCAGACTTTCCGTTTCAGCGGCAAATCCCACACAGTATGGGGGATTTTCAAGAGCGGCAACGCTCGCAAGAATGTCGGGATTTTCTTCGAAAGCAAGATCCGGGGCTTGCGCAAACTGCTTCTTAATTTTGTGTTCGCTGACATTGGCGACTTTCCAATCAGCGACAGCCGCCACACTGATAAAGATTTCGTGCTGAGCAACTTCCCTCATGACGGCATCATACATTTCCTGAGCGGTGATAACGTTAATACGTCTGACACCGGCGGGAGTTTTTAAATTCGTGCGGCCTGCAATGAGAGTGACTTCAGCACCGGCAAGCGCTGCAGCTTTAGCGATGGCAAAGCCTTGCTTACCGGAGGAAAGATTCGTAATGCCGCGAACTGGATCAATCGGTTCGTAGGTCGGACCGGCGGTAATCAGGACACGACAGCGATCAAGCACTCTGGGAGAAAACGCACCTTGAAGCAACTCTATGATTTCTTCGGGTTCGAGCATTCTGCCGCTGCCCACATCGCCGCAAGCCTGCTCGCCCGATGCAGGACCTAAAAATAGCGCTCCGTCCTGGGTGAGTTGTGCAACATTGCGCTGAGTGGCTTGGTTGTGCCACATGTAAGTGTTCATCGCCGGTGCATAGGCCACCGGACATCGGGCCGCTAAAATGGCAGCGCTCAAAATGTCATCGGCAATGCCTTGGGCTGCTTTAGCCAAAATATTGGCCGTTGCAGGCGCGACTAAAAGGAGATTGGCTTCTTTGGTGGCCTCAATATGGGGGATGACGCTGGTACTTTGCTCCCAATCGCTCGTAAAAACGCGCTTTGCTCCCAGCGCCCGGAAGGTGAGCGGTGTCACAAAACGCTGAGCAGCTTCAGTCATAATGACAGAGACTTCTGCTCCGCGCTTAATTAAAAGTCTCAATAATTCGCAGCTTTTATAGGCAGCAATAGAGCCTGTCACGGCCAATACAATTTTTTGTCCTGTGAGCATCTGGCACTCCTTTAGTGCTTGCGATCAAAGAAGCTATCGAGGATCAGCAATCCGGCACCGCCAAAAATGGCCATGTCGGCGACATTAAATGCGGGCCAATGCCAATAGCCATAATAAAAATCCAGAAAATCAATTACATAACCGTAGATTATACGGTCAAAGAGGTTGCCTAATGCACCTCCCATGATTAAAGCGAGGGCAAGACAAAAAAGATTTTCTGATGCGTGCCGAATAATTAAGCGAGAACAGATAAACACAGCAATGATGGCAATAGCAGCAAAAAAGTACATTTGCCAGCCGCTGTGATCAGCTAAAAATGAGAAGGCAGCGCCCGTATTGTGTGCGAGCACAAAATTAAAAAAAGAAGTCACCGGCCGGGATTCTCCGAGGTAGAAATGATTTTCAAAGTAGAACTTTGTGACAAAATCCACCGCAAAAATCACGGCCGATACGCCCGCCCAGGACAGTAATGCTAGGGCGGGTTGGGTTTTAATGTGACTCATCAGGCAAAGCGACGGGATTCACCGGCGCCGAAAAGGTTTTCCACGCAGCGCGAGCACAGCGTCGGGTGTTCTGCTACAGAGCCGACAGAAGGCACGTAGTGCCAGCAGCGGGCGCACTTTTGAGCTTGCGATTGGTGAACGCTGATCGAGGCAGGACCTTTATGCAAATCGGCTCGGCTTGTGATCATCACAAAGCGCAATTCGTCTCCAAGACTTGCCAGTGCATCGTAGGCATCGCCTTCGACCGTGATATCCACTTCAGCCTGAAGGCTGGAACCCACCTTGCCTTCAGTGCGCAGATTTTCAATTTCTTTTTGAACATCAGCACGGACCTGGCGGATTTTTTCCCACTTTGAGAGCAACTCTTCAGCTCCGTTAATAGTCGGCAGATCAAAGAATTCTTCCGTAAAGATCGTGGGCGATTTGCCGGGCTCGAAAATGGCAAACGCTTCTTCAGCCGTAAAGGAGAGAATCGGAGCCATCAGGCGCAGGTAGGCAGCCGTGATGTACCACAAAGCCGTCTGAGCCGAACGACGGGCAAGACCCGTTGTGGCGGTCGTATACAGACGGTCTTTGAGGATATCCAGATAGAAGCTTCCCAAATCATCACTTGCAAACGATTGAAGCTTGGAGACAATCGGATGGAAGTCATTGTTTCTGTAAAGCTCAATGATTTCTTTTTGAAGTTCTGCCACGCGGGCAATGGCCCAACGGTCCAGTTCAACCATGTCTTCAAAAGCGACGGCATCTTTGGTGATGTCGAAGTCACTCGTATTGGCCAAAAGGAAGCGCAATGTGTTGCGAATACGACGATAGGAGTCTGTGACGTGCTTGACAATGGTCTTACCGAAGCTCAAATCACCGGAGTAATCGGTCGAAGCCACCCAAAGACGAATGATTTCAGCGCCGTAAGTCTTGGTTGCATCCATTAATTGAACGGTATTGCCAAGGCTCTTACTCATCTTCATGCCTTTTTCATCCACGGTAAAGCCGTGTGTAAGGAGGGCATTGTAAGGAGCGCGGCCGTCGAGCATCACACCGATTAACAGAGAGGAGTGGAACCAACCGCGGTGTTGGTCACTGCCTTCAAGATACAGGTCAATCGGGAAATCAAGCTTATCTTTGTGCGAGCCACGAACAACAGTAGCGTGAGTGGAGCCGGAATCGAACCAGACGTCAAGAATATCGGTTGTTTTATCGTATTGCTGAGCTTCTTCAGCACTCATGAAATCTTCGGCTTTTGCCTGTGTCCAGGTTTCAATGCCACCCTTTTCCACGCGCTTGGCCACTTCTTCCATGATTTCAAGCGTACGGGGATGCAGTTTTCCCGTTACCTTGTGGGTAAAGAAGGGCAGAGGCACACCCCAGTTGCGTTGGCGGGAAATACACCAGTCGGGGCGATTGGCAATCATGGCATGCAAGCGGTTATAACCCCAACTCGGGTAGAACTTTGTTGCGTCAACAGCCTCTAACGCTGCTTCACGCAGGCTCTTAGGTTGCTCTGTGCCGATTGCAGGACGCGTATCTTCTGTGCTCTTATCCATACGGATAAACCATTGACTCGTTGCGCGATAAATCAAAGGCGTTTTGTGGCGCCAGCAATGCATATAACTGTGCACTTGTGTGCCGTAATGCAAAAGATTGCCGGATTCTTTGAGTTTTTCAACAATAACCGGCTGTGCTTTCCAGATATGAAGTCCTCCAAAAAGAGGAAGCTCGTCTGCATACACTCCGTTACCTTGCACAGGGTTCAAAATTTCATCGTTATGCATGCCGTACTTCTTGCAGGTATAGAAGTCATCTACACCATAGGCAGGAGCTGAGTGAACGATGCCTGTACCGGCTGTTGAGTCCACGTATTCGGCTAATTCGACAGGACTGAAGCGCTTGTAGCCAGCATCCATTTGAGCAAGCGGGTGCATGAAGCGGACAAGTTCAAAAGCTGCCCCCTTAGCACTGGCCACAACGCTGCCTTGCATTTCATAGCGTTTGAGGCAGTCTTCAACGAGTTTGTCACACAAAATCAAGTAACGGTCACCGCAATCAACCAAGACGTAGTCTAATTCTGGATGCATATTCAGGGCCTGGTTGGCAGGAATCGTCCAAGGCGTCGTGGTCCAAATGACGGTGTATGTGGGTTTATCAAGCTTGCGGCTATAAATCTCTTCAACTCGTGTTTTATCTTCATCAGCCAATGGGAAGGCGACATCAATGATAGGACCTTTGATGTCTTTATATTCCACCTCAGCTTCTGCCAATGCCGACTGACAGTCAAAGCACCAGTTCACAGGTTTGAGACCGCGATAGACATAGCCTTTTTCCATGAGCTTAGCCAACACACGAATTTGAGCGGCTTCTGTATCAAAACGAAGCGTGAGGTACGGATCATCCCAGTCACCCAATACCCCCATACGCTCAAAACCCGCTTTTTGCCGAGCGACTTGCTCATGGGCATATTGACGGGCTTTTGCCTGAAGTTCAACGATCGGCAGATTTTTGCCGTAGAGTTTTTCAATTTGAATTTCAATGGGCATCCCGTGGCAGTCCCAGCCGGGCACGTACGGAGCGTCATAGCCCATCAATGTGCGGGACTTCAGAATAATGTCTTTTAAAACCTTGTTGACCCCATGGCCCAAGTGCAGATCACCGTTAGCGTAGGGAGGACCGTCGTGCAAAATGAAATGCTTGCGTCCTTTTTTGGCATTGCGAATCACGCCGTAAATATCTTTTTGCTGCCACTCTTTAACCCAATTGGGTTCGCGGGCAGGCAAATTGCCGCGCATCGGAAATGGAGTATCCGGCAGGTTAAGCGGATACTTTTGGGTTTGATCTTCAGTTGTTTTTGCCATGATGTCTCCTTGGTCCCCTCGGACTCTTCAAGGTTTGTTAAACACAAATAGCGTGCGAATTTTTCGTTGGCTTCGCACTAACCGTACATTTCAGTAAGTTCCGTATCGGAACGAGCTAAGCCGACTATGCCTCTGGCTTTTTGTGCATCAGCATTGATAGCGGCTTTTAATTCATCCAAATTGGCAAACTTTTTATCGTCTCGCAATTTGTCTAAAAATTCCACTCGAACAATTTTCCCGTAACAATCGGTGTGATAGTCAAAAATATGGGTCTCCAAGAGATACTTTTTGGGCTGCCCTTCGGTGACGGTTGGCCGGCAGGTAATTGTTGCTACGCCGCCGAGCGGATACGGGGCTAAACCATGGACAAAAACGGCATACACGCCTTTTACAGCGGGCTCACCATTCTTGTCAACTGGAATGCAGTCCAAGTTAATTGTCGGGAAACCCAAGGTACGACCTAATTCTTGACCATGAACAACGCGGCCGGTGATGTGATAGTGGTGTCCTAAAAGCTGAGTCACCTCATAGAGGTTGTTCTCGAGTAGGGCTTTTCTCAGTCGTGTACTGGAAATACGACTGGTGCCGTGAAATAAGGTAGGGGAGACCCAAACCTCAAAACCTAATTCTTTGCCAAGCTCTTTGAGATCTTCAACGGTTCCCAATCCTTTATAGCCGAAATGGAAATCTTCTCCAACTGTTACCCAACGAGCATGAAGTCCTTCAACCAAAACCTCTTCGGCAAATTGCCGAGGAGTCATTCGAGCGAGCCTTTCATTGAAATTAAGAAAAATAACGCGTTGAATTCCACAGGCAGCAATGTCGAGCACTTTATCTCGAATGTTGTTAACCCGTGCTAATACCTCATGACCGTGAGGATAGATTTCCTTGGGGTGCGGTTCAAAAGTAACAGCGCAAGGCATCAGGCCGCGTAAATCTGCAGCTTGAACAACTTCGTGCAGCAAGGCTTGATGACCACGATGAACACCGTCAAAGTTTCCAATGGCCACTGCGCAGTCAATTTTCTTTAATGGTTGAGGAACCCCTCTGAATACTTTCATATGGCAAACAGTCTCAAACAAACCCCAAATTTTAACAAATATGTACTCAAGGGATTTGAGCGGTTTCTATTAGTTGGAAAGAAAAAAGTTCTGTTGCGCTCAAGACTTCTGGCAAACACCTCGAGAGCTTCGTATCGGCTCGAAATAGGCTGCAGCTGATGTTCCTATCACAGAAAGAACAAAAGCCATCAGAGTCAATTCGAAGTGTCCCGTCCACTCAGCCCAAAAAGCAATCAAACCGCATAGGATAATGGTGGTAATGATAATCGGACGATTAAGAAGACGAGATGAGAAAACCGCTGCAAATACGGGCGCTATGACAGCACACACATACATGTTGTTGGCCATGAGCAATAAATCTAAAATGCCGCGCTCCGAGCTGCTCAAAAGCAGGGCAACAAGAGTCAGAACACACATCACCAAACGCGATGTTTTTATGCTGGGATTGCGAATTAAATCATTGGAAACAACAGTCGCAGCAGTGAGTAAACAGGAGTCTGCCGAAGATAAAATGGCGCTGATTAAAATCAAAAACAATATTTGCTGAAAGATAAGCGGCAGCTGAGCGGCAACAGCGGCTAAAACTTGATCAGAAGGCGTGGAAGAAGGCAGAAAATCTCGGGCTTGTATGCCGATTAAAACAAACAGAATCGCAAGAAAAATCAATCCTACTATGGCAATCATTGCCCCCTTGTGTGCAACTTCATCGCTGCGAGCACTCATAAAACGAGAAAAAAGCATCGGACAGACGACATAACTGCCGCCAATGAGTAACGCAAAGCGGCTTAAATCTTGAGTTTGGAATTGATCGTTTAAAAGTTCAAAACGAAATGCTGAGAGAGGTTGCGGACTGGCATGAATCAAAGCAAAAAGCAGCACTGCCAGGCCGATCATCATGACAGACAGTTGAATGACATCGCTTTTGATGACTGTTGCCTGACCGCCAATTAATGTGTAGAGCAAAATGACAAAAGCTCCCAGAAAAAGAGAGGTTTGTGCATCGCTTCCGGTCATTTGTTCAACAATACTGCTCATGGCACTGAACTGAGCAGCCAAGATAGCGACCCAAGCGAGAACGATGATAAATGCGCAAAGTTTTGTTGCTCTGCCACCCAATCGTTCTTTAACCGTTTCGAGCATCGTCAGGCAAGGTCTGCGGCGTAACTTTTTCAAAAGAAAAATATTCAGAATGCTCAGACCGATTGCTCCGGACAAAAGCCACCAAATAGCTGGGAAGCCCACAGAGAAAGCCAATCCGCACATTCCGATGGTGGCCGATGCTCCGACACAGGAAGCAATTACGGAAAAGCCAACCTGCAGACTCGAGGCTTTGCGGCCGGCAACAAAATAATCCTCTTTAGACAGAAGGTGTTTGGATTCCAATAAGGCAAGGACAAGAAAAACAGAAGAAAAAATCAGAAATGCAATCACATCGGGCCTTTTGGGAAAAGTCGTTAAATTTCGGAGTCTACAAAGCATTGTTCTGAAGTTCAATACGTTGTGTGCAAAGCATCAATCTCAGAAAAAATTAACCCGATGAATTTTTTGTTTTCCATGAAAAGGTACAATTCAATCATCTATTTATTTTTAATTTAGAAAATGAAAAAAATCGTCGTTTTGATTTCCGGTCGCGGCAGCAACTTTGTCGCTATTGAAGAATGCGCTCTTGCGGAAAATTGGGAGCAGAACATCGGCGCAAAAATTGTTGCCGTGATTTCCAATCGGCCTGATGCCAAGGGGTTGGAATTGGCTAAGGGTTACGGTATTGATGCCGTTTGCGTTGATCACAAAGCTTTTGAAACAAGAGAAGCTTTTGAAGAAAAACTTGCCGAAGTGATTTCAAAATACGAACCGGATTTGATTGTTTTGGCCGGTTTCATGCGTATTTTGACCGCCGGCTTTGTCGATCGCTTTGAAGGCAAGATTCTTAACATTCATCCGGCACTTTTACCTTCATTTAAAGGCTTAGATACTCATCAGAGAGCCATTGATGCCGGCGTGCGCATGGCAGGAACGACAGTGCACTTTGTGACGGCTGCTTTAGACGGCGGAGCAATTATTGCCCAGGCGGCAGTGCCTGTGCTGCCGTCTGATGATGCTCATCGCCTGGCCGACCGGGTATTGGTTTATGAGCATCAGATTTATGCCCGAGCAGTTAAGGCCTGTATTACTGGGCGTGTTCGCTATGAAGGCGATCGTGCGGTAATGGATGATGAAACGGCACTGGGGCTCACCTTATTCGGACAGGTTTAAAAATGATGCAGGAAAAAAGAAGTAAATTTCGCCGTTCATCCGACACATGCTCTCGTAAACTCACGGAAAGACAGCGCGCAGCACGAAGCCGTCAAATTCAGGAAAGCCGGGCCATGAGTAAAGATGAGCGACGCCAAAAAGCGGGCTCTCACCACGATGTGACGCAACGGCAGACCCGTACGGGCGGACCCCGTGTGACAGGATTGATTGTTGATGAACTGGGTAAAGCACTGGCTACCGTTTTGAAATTAGACGGTCCGGCCGATGTTTTGATGAGCCGCTTTTTCAGACTCAATCATAAGCTGGGAGCCCGTGACAGAAGCGTAATAGCCGAAGCGATTTTTTATACTCTGCGTCACCTCTCAACCATCGCCTGGCAAATGAAGCCCATTGTTCCTGCCAGGGCTCCTCGCCTGACGGCAATGGTTGCTTTAGCCCGCATTTACGGACGGGAGTCGCTCGATGAACGTACGGTCGGAAATGATGCCGGTCCCCTAGACAACATCCTTCGATCAAAACCTGAAAACGCAACGGCTTTTGTGCAGTCTGAGTTGCCCTATTGGCTTTATGAAAAACTGCTCGATCAATTCGGCGACGAAGCCCCGGCTCTCTTTGAGTCTATGAAGGAGGGTGCTCCGCTGGATTTAAGAGTCAATCTTTTAAAGGCCAAACGTGAAGAGGTGATGCAGGATTTGGCCGAGCATGGAGTAGCTGCCGTCGTGACTCCGATGTCTCCCGATGGTGTGCGGCTTATGACTAAGCCCGGGTTGACCAGTTGGTCCATATACCGCGAGGGTAAAATTGATGTTCAGGATGAGGGCAGTCAGCTGATTGCCCGTTTGGTGCAGCCCAAGCGTGGTGAAATGGTTTGCGACTTTTGCGCCGGTGCCGGCGGAAAAACTTTGGCACTGGGAGCACTGATGCGCTCAACCGGTCGTTTATATGCTTTTGATGTCAATGAAAAACGTTTGGCAGGTTTAACGCCACGGATGCGTCGGGCAGGTCTCAGTAATGTTCATCCGATTGCGATTAAAACCGAAAGAGACACGCGGGTTAAGCGCCTTACCGCAAAGTTTGATCGCGTGCTGGTGGATGCCCCTTGTTCGGGTACCGGCACCTTACGGCGCAATCCTGATTTGCGCTGGCGCATGAATGAGCAGGAATTGGCCCGAATCAACGCTATTCAGGCCAATGTTTTGGATTCTGCCAGCCGTTTGGTTAAAGCGGGCGGCAGATTGGTGTACGCCACCTGTTCACTGCTCAAACAGGAGAATCAGCATGTCGTTGAAGCTTTCTTAGCGAACCATCCGGATTTTGAAATCATGGATGCAACAGAAGTCTTGGCTAAGCAAGGCGTACATTTGCCTGACTGTGCCAAGTCCCATGCTCCGTACTTTGTGATGGCGCCGCATCAAAGCGGTACAGACGGTTTCTTTGGGGCGGTATTGGTGAGAAAAGATCCCAACGCTTCTTAGAGTATTCGCGACTAAAATAAAAACGCTCACTTTTAAAATAATTAAAGTGGGCGTTGGTTTTTGAGCGAAGGTTTTTATGCTTTTCAGTGTTCCCAAGTCTTTGGCATTTCTGCTGGCCATGTGTTCAATGGTCGGACCTTTGTCGGCCAATACTTATATGCCGGGCCTTGGGATGATTGCCGACGAGTTTGCGGTCAGTGAAGTGGCCGCTTATCAGACACTTTCAAGCTATCTGATGTGTTTTGCTTTCTCATCGCTTTTTGTCGGAGCGATTTCCGATAGCCTCGGACGCCGGCCGGTTATGATGGGAGGACTTTTTTGTTACAGTCTTTCGTGCTTAATTTGTGCCGTCAGTTCCAACTACGAGACATTTTTAATCGGGCGCATCCTCATGGGACTTTTTGCCAGTACGGGAACCGTATTGGCAATGGCAGTGACGCGTGACTTATTCAGCGGTCGTCAGGCCCAGGAGTTAACGAGTTTAATTGCAGTGATTTTCGCCCTGGCTCCGGCTCTTGCTCCGATTATCGGAGGGTGGCTCGTGGTGCTTTTCGGTTGGCGCAGTGTTTTTATTTTCCTAGCCTCTTTTGCGCTTTTAATGGCATGCATCACGTACTTTCTGCTCCATGAGACCCATCCCAGAGAAAAAAGAACGGCTTTTCATTTCGTGCCTCTTGTGACAACCTATGCTCACTCCTTTAAAAATATTGCCTTTACAGCCGGTGTATTCTGTAACGGTTTCGTTTTCATGGGCTCGATTCTTTTTTCTGCCGGAGCTCCCGACTACGTAGAAAATGTAATGGGAATGGGAGTGACGGATTTCGGTTATCTGATGATTCCTTTGATCGGGTTTTCTGTGACCGGATCGATTTTCTGTACGAAGATTGCGGCGTATTTCGGTGAAGTCAGGGCAATGTGGATTCAGATTGCTCTGATGTATGCGGCAGGCATTGCCGGTGTTGCCATGAATTATTTCTGGCATGTACCGTATCCGATATGTCTTTTTGCGGTCATTGTTTACAGCACTGCAATGAGTGTTATCCGACCGATCATGACCGTCTACAACCTGGACTATTTTCCGGAAAACAGAGGTATGGCAGCAAGTATTCAACAGTTTTTCCAAACCTCGGCTTTTGCTATCTGTGCGGCGTTATGGGTGCCCATCGTGATGGGAGAGGCTTGGAAGTATGACGCTGTTTTGCTTTTGTGCGGCGTCATGGTGAGCCTCACTTGGGTCATTGTCTTAAAGACCCGTCCTCGTTGTCTGCCCAAAGACTATCTGTCACAAAACGGTCAGTAAAGCAGAAACAATTACCACACTGCAGGCCACCGAGAGCGAATTGAGGTTGGCGGCCATTGAGGGATTGCATTTAGCCTTAATGCAGAAGATTAACCCGACAACGGGTACGGGTGCCCAGGCAATAAGCGCAAGAATTTTCCGGATCTCTTCTGAAAAGGGTAGCAGATAATACATAGCAAGTGACATGATGAGAGATCCCGCAAGCCTGATACACAAAAGCCTTAAGAGCTCTTTGAGCTGATCGGCCGGCATACTGAAGCGAATGCTTTGCCCCAATAAAATCATCGCCAAAAAAGCATTGGCATTGGCTCCGATCTGAGCCCAATCCACGATTGTTTTCGGGAAAGTGAGATCTAAAACAGACAGAATCAGCATGACAAAATAGGAGCAGATCGGACCGGAACTGAACATCCGCTTCAAGATGGTTTTGATAAGTGCAACACCAGTGCCTGTTCCTGAACCGAGCGCGTAGGTGGTGCCGGTACACATGATGGAGTTGCCGATATCAAAAAGGCAGATTGAAAGAAAACCCGTCGGCGTGACAAATGACTGAAGAAACGGCATCACAAACGTTCCGACGTTAAAGCCTGAAAGATTGAGCATATCAAAAAGTCTTTTTTCAGGGCAGCGGTATGTGATGAGACAGGCAACGCCGATCATAAAAAAGTTGGTCAAAAGACCCAGCCCGATGAGCCAGAGGTAACTCCATTCAAGGTGAAGCCCGTTTAAACAGACCAGAATGAGGCAAGGCAAAGTAACATAAAGCAGGAGACCGGAGAGAGCATGAACGGTATCTTCTTTGAGAACGTGGGTGCGTTTGAGAAAGTACCCGATGAAAATAAAAAGCACAAAGCCCAGAACTTTGATGAGACCGTCCACGTTGAAAATCCTCAGTTTGCAGTTAATTTGGCATTGTACGCTCACCGAATTTCAAGAAAAATATACCGATAGGACTGTAGAGAATATTTAGCAAAAAGATCTGAAAAATAATCAATTTTGTTCAGCTGTTATTTCTTAAAATAAAGACATTGAGCAATAGGAGTCCGGCAATGTTTGGTTCCAGACGATTTTATTTAAAAGCTCTTTCAGCAAGTGTTTTGAATTTGACTTTGCCTTGCATGACTTTTGCAGAGGCTCCGTTTTTGCGTTTGACAGATTTATTGAATCGCTCAGTTGTCCTCACTGAGAAACCGCAGCGTTTTGTTGTAGCCAACTACATTGCCAATTTTCTTTTCGTGGGAGGTGCACAGGTGATTGATCAGATCGTCGGCCTGACTGCTGACGGCTGGCAAAGTACCCGTTATGCTGAATACGTTCGTTTGACCGAGGCATTCCCGAAATTGAAGGATATTCCCAGTATCGGCGGCTACCACGACGATATTCTGAATACCGAGAAAATCCTTTCGCTTAAACCTGATGCGGTGATTGTGGGACAAACGCAGTTTGTGCAAAATGCACAGCGGCTGAATTTGTTGGAAAAAGCGGGTATTGCAGTCATCGTGCTGGATTATCATGCGATGACGCTTGAAAATCATGTTAAAAGTACTCAATTGCTCGGAAAATTACTCAATCGCGAGACTGTAGCTGATGAGCAGGTGAGTCGTTACCGTGAAGTCATAGAAACGATACAAACGCGTATCGCCAAAGCAGACAGCAAAGCGAAAAAGACTCCGGTTTATGTTGAGTGCGGTAACCTCGGTGTAGGCGCTTACGGCAATTCATACAACAAGTCAGTATTGTGGGGAGGTATTCTCAGAAGGCTTCAGGCAAATAACATTGCAGCCGATATGCCGGCGCCTTATGCATCGCTATCCAGAGAATTTGTCCTATCGAAAGATCCCGGCATCATCTTTATTGCGGGCAGCATTTGGCAAAACGCTCAGGAAAATGACCAGATGCGAATGGGTCTGATGGTTTCAAAAGAAGAGGCCTTGAGGCGTTTGTCCGGCTTTATCAGGCGGCCGTTTTGGGACAGACTTCAAGCGGTGCGGGACAATCGGGTGTATGGTGTTGACCACGGCAGTCTTCGCTCTATGATGGATTACACTTTGTCGCTTTTCATGGCGCAGGTGATCTATCCCGGATTATTTGAAGACTTTGACCCTGAAGCTGAAATTCATGCATTTTATAAGCGCTATTTACCCGAAGTCGATTCTTCCGGTACGTTTACTTTAAGACCCTAGATTGTATGAGCTGTCATTTGCACTATCGTCAGACCAATCGTAAGCGCATAATGATTTTATGCGCGGCGGCGGTGTTGCTGCTGATTACGATCGTGCTGGATCTGGCGGTTGGCTCATCGTCCATGTCTTTGTCTGCTTTAACGCAGGCTCTCCTTAGCGGTCCGAACGCCTCCGATATCAATGCAACAATTGTATGGTCCCTGAGACTGCCGATGACCTTGACTGCGCTTTTTGTTGGCACTTCCTTGGCTATGGCAGGTCTTCAGATCCAGAATATTACGCAAAACGCTTTAGCCAGTCCCTCGACACTAGGGATTACTTCTGCAGCCAGCTTCGGTGCTGCTTTGTCGATTAGTTTAGGTTTGGGGTTTTTAGGTCAATTTTGGATTGCTACGGCGACAAGCGCACTCATTTTTGCCTTATTGGTTTCCTTTGCAATTTATTTTTTAAGTGCACGCCGCGGGATGACGCCTGAGACAGTTATTTTGGCCGGTATTGTTGTGAACTTTTTCTTTTTGGCTCTGCAGCAGGTTTTGATTTATCACTCCAGTCCTGAAGTCGCTCAAATCATCAACGGTTGGACATTCGGGAATTTAGAAAGGGCGTCATGGTTGGCGGTCGGCTTAAATGCTGCACTGACTCTTTTAATTGCTCTTTTTTTAATGAAACGCAGTTGGGTCATTACGGCGCTCACTTTGGGAGAGGAGCGGGCAATGAGTTTGGGCATTGCAGTCAGGCGACTTCGAATTGAAACATTTTTTCTGTCTGCATTACTGATTGCTGCTGCAGTTGCTTTTATCGGTACGGTAAGTTTTGTCGGTCTGGTTGCTCCTCACACTGCGAAGTTGATTTTAGGCGAGGATCAGCGTTTTCTGCTTCCCGGAACTCTTCTGTCCGGTGCTCTTTTGATGGGACTGAGTTCCCTATTTGCCAAACTGATTTCAGTCGGATCCGTTATTCCGGTTGGGATTATTACGTCTTTGGTGGGGGTGCCTTTCCTCTTGGTTTTACTGATTCGATATAGCGCCAGGAGGACTCAATGATTCAACTGAAATTAGATAAATTGGCAGTGAGCTACGGGCAAAGCCCGGTGCTTTACGATATTTGCGCCAATATCGAAGGCGCTCAGCTCATCAGTGTGATCGGACATAACGGAAGCGGGAAAACAACGCTTTTAAAAGCGATTGCCGGCTTAATCCATCATCAGGGAGAGGTAAGCGTTATGGAAGACGGTCATGAAATTGCGTCTTCTGCCATCCGCTACGTTCCTCAGCTCTCCGGAACCTCTTCAACTTTGACTGTGTTTGAAATGGTACTGTTGGGGCTTGTGAAATCATTATCCTGGCGAGTCACACAGGAAATATTCAATCGGGTTGATGCAACGCTGCACGCACTTGAAATTGATCAGTTGGCGCATACTCCGGTCAATAAACTGTCCGGCGGTCAGCGTCAGTTGGTTTTTTTAGCTCAAGCTTTTGTCTCTGAGCCCAAGGTGCTTCTTTTGGATGAACCGACGAGTGCATTGGATCTGCGACATCAATTGATTGTGATGAATGCGGTGCGTGAATACACGCAAAAAAAGAAGGCGATAACATTGGTTATCATGCATGATTTACTGACTGCGGCACGTTTTAGTCAGCAGATTTTGCTTTTGGAAAAAGGAACGCTATCCATACTGGATGAACCGGAATTGGTGCTTCAGGCCCAAAGGCTTGAGCGTATTTATAACGTGAGCGTCAGTATTGAAAAAACAGCTTCAGATTTTTTAAATGTCGTGCCGATCAAACCTTTATAGCGTGGCAGAAACGATTTAGGTAACAAAAAAGCTCGGAACTGATCCGAGCTTTTTGGTCGGTACGATGACTCAATTACTTGAGCTTCGTTTCCTTGTAGACCACATGCTTGCGAGCAACCGGGTCATACTTGGAAATTTCCATCTTACCCGTACTCGTACGCTTGTTCTTGGTCGTCGTATAGAAGTGACCCGTACCAGCGGTCGATTCTAACTTGATCTTTTCACGGTTACCCTTTGCCATGGTGAACTCCTATTAGATTTCGCCGCGGGCGCGGAGGTCCGCTAAGACCGCATCAATACCGAGCTTGTCGACCGTACGAAGACCTGCCGCCGTCAGACGCAAACGAACCCAACGGTTTTCGCTTTCAACCCAAAAACGACGATATTGAAGATTGGGCATGAAACGACGCTTGGTTTTGTTGTTTGCGTGAGAGACGCGGTGGCCGACCATCGGCGCTTTGCCGGTGACTTGACACACTCGTGCCATCGCTAACTCCAGTCAAAAAATTAAAACAAAAACAACCCGCCCGAAGTAATACATCTCACCTCGGAGGGGTCAACGGTACCGAGCATTATACTCATCACCCCCTCTCTTAGCAAATCAAATCATCTTGTCGGTTATGTCACCTCGCCCACAGCGAATTAGTCACGTCCAAAAAAGCGACTTCGTCATAGGGATTGATACAAGGAAGGTGTCACCTCCGGCTCATATATGTAAGGGATCAGAAAGAAAATGGCGAACTGATTCAATTTGACGAAAGTCCACCCCATTGCTTCGGACCACAAAAGGATCGTGCTTGCTTAATAGTTTTTATACCGATGATGCGAGATGTCGAATCACTGCCGCTCATTTTTTAAGTGTTTAAGCATTTAGAAAGGCCATTGTGCTTCGATGCCGCCCGCGAGACTGGCAGTAGACGAGCTTTCGCGTTCATAATACAGACGGGCGTTAAGTGTAAAACCTGCTTTATTTTGAAGACCCAATTTAACGCCTGCTCTCAAGCGATTCTTTCTGTCGAAATCCACTGTGCGCTTAAAGCTCCCATGCAGGTCAGAGGCCGCAAAGGAGAGTTTCATGTCGCCCGCATCCGGCATAAGTTCTCGAGCATAGGCCGCATGTACTTGCCAGAAAGCGCGGTTTGGTTCAAAGACTGCACCTTCAAGTTTGACGCCCACCTGCGCTTCAAGCGAGCGATAAAGGGCGGATCCTGCATGCATCGCGGCTACGCCATCAGAGTCTTCCTCGTAAGAGGGCACATAGTGTACGAAACCTTGAAAACCGGCGTAGGGTTCGATTCTTAGCGTATCGTCAAGATCAAAGGCGAGTCCTGTGTGAGCGGAAAGCCCTAAGGACCATCGATCCACGTCGGCTTCGGTTTTATCCGTCATGCCGGCGTAACGCACAATGCGGTCTTCGTCACTGTTGACGTAGCCCAAACGAACTGAGTCTTTGGCAAAAAGCGGGGTATCCAAAATATTTTCCGCACGTCTGTGGGCAGAAATCCAAATGCCTTTGGCAGTGTAGTCATCAATCGTTGAGGCGTCACCGCGGGCCGTTAATGCAGCAATCGAGAGGCCTGCTTCACCGTAGAGGTCTTTTCGAATCATACCGCCCGCGAGACCTGCGACATCGGTTCTCACCGTGCCGATGGATCGCGCTTTACTTCTGCCGCCTACAGGCTTCATCCAAACGTAGTCGCCATCGGGTTCAGTAGCGCGGGTCAGCAGCAGGAACCCATCGAAGTGATCATCGGCCAGAGCCGATGACACAGTAGGGAATCCCCGCCGTTCACGTTGCAGAGGATGTCAAGCCCGTGATGTCATGTGCTTTTGGAGCTGTCTGGTTGGGGGCTGTGCTTACGGTAAGTTTTTAGTTCGGAAGTTTCTTTTTAGTCATCGGTTCAATTATTTGTTGGGCTTCTACACGAGAGCAAAAAATCAGTCACGAATGATCACGAGAGCCGGTTTGCCGTCGTAACCGTAGCGGCGACGATTACGAATGATCAGAACAACGCTCAATACCAAAGTAAAAGTCTCTGCCACAGGAACCGAGAGCCACAGACCGATTTCACCGATTAGCCTCGGAAGGCACTCGATTGCTAAAACCGTAAAAAGAAATGTTCGGCAAAAAGAAATCACGGCTGCGCGTTTACCGTCTCCCATAGCTGTAAAAAGGTAAGCTGCAAACATGTTTGGGCACAGCAGCAAGAGCGATAAAGCGTAAAGACCGAAATTGGCTAAAACAAGATCGAAAACCGGGGAATCTTTCGGGGTAAAAAAGCCCAGTACAGGAGCAGCAAAAACGAGCGACAGAGCATAAGCCCCCAAGGAGAAAACCGTCATAATAATCAGACTGTTTTTAAAGACTTGAGCGAGTTCCGGCCAATTTTGCTCGCCGTATTTGTAGCCTAAAATCGGACCGGTTGCTTCACAAAAACCGTAGAAAATGGCGTTAAAAACGTATGTGGAGTAAGAGGCAATTGTGAGAGCGGCTACACCGTCAACTCCTAACCAATACATAAAGGCGGCATTAAACAGATAAAGCGTAACCGATGAAGAAAGGCTTCCTACCATTTCTGAAAAGCCGCTCGTGCAGGCGCCTTTTAAAGCGTCCCAATCGGGGCGGGTCAGAATAATTCGGATGGGAGCTTTGCTGCGGCAGAAAAATAAAGCGCCGGCGGCTGCCGCTACAATCCATGAAATAACCGTTGCCAAGGCTGCTCCGTACATTCCCCATTGCAGGGGACCCATAAAAAGAATATCCAAAACAACGTTTGTTAAACCAGAAGCAACAGAGACTGCCAGACCGAGTTTGGGATAACCCGCAACAGTGAAGAATGTCTGAGCGAGTACACTCAGTAAAAAGCACGGCATAAACAGCAACCAGACAATCTGATAGTCATAAGCAAAGGCGTACTGTTCTTCGTTGACGTTAAGAAATCCCAGCAACGGATCCAAAAGTAAAATCCCCAGTAATCCGACAACCGTACCGAAAACGCATTCTGCGTATACCAATGTGCTTAATGCGCGGTCAGCACCTAAAGAGTCGCCGGCTCCCATTCTTCTGGAGACAACAGAGCCACCGCCCGCAGAAAGCATAATGCCGACAGCTCCCAGAAAAATAGCCAGTGGGAAAATCATGTTTAGCGATGCGAGCGCCACCGTTCCCATGTATCGACTGATGAGTACTCCGTCGGCCACCATGTAGCTCATGATGAATAAAGACATCATCATGCGGGGGAAGGTGAAGTGAAGCTGTCCCGCAATGGTGAAATGTTGACCGAGAATGGTATTCGTTGCTCCCATCAGTTAACCGAATAATGATTAAAATCAGCTCTTCAATACTAGCTGAACGCAAAGTTTGTTGTTTGCACAAAAGTTGCTGAAAAATTCTTATTTTGTTGCACTGTACACAACGATTAAAAGAAAAATCGGTAGACTTCAAACTTATTTCCGGGGGAATGGTATGCAGGTTCTTTTAGCTCAGCCCAGAGGCTTTTGTGCCGGTGTGAACCGTGCAATTGCTATTGTAGAAAAAGCACTGGATGTTTACGGTGCGCCGATTTATGTCAGACACGAAATCGTTCACAACAAAACGGTTGTAAACGAGCTTAAACAAAAAGGGGCTGTTTTTGTTGATCATTTAAGTGAAGTACCGGACGGTGCGACTGCGATTTTGTCAGCGCACGGCGTTCCTCAGAAAGTTAAAGACTATGCGGCGACAAGACCGATCCGTATTTTTGATGCAACTTGTCCATTGGTCATGAAGGTTCATCGTGAAGTGGTCAAAATGCATAACGAAGGCCTCACTGTCATTGTGATCGGACACAAAGGTCATGCAGAAGTGGAAGGGACAATGGGACAAGTGCAGGGCAATATTTATCGCGTTTGTTCCGATGAAGAAGTCGATGCACTGGTGGTGCCTAATCCTGATAAAGTCGGCTATGTTACGCAAACAACGCTATCGATGGATGAAACAAGGGAAGTTATTGCCAGACTAAAGGCGAAATTTCCGAAAATTCGTTCATTGTCTGCAGCCGATATATGCTATGCAACGCAAAGTCGTCAGGAGGCAGTCAAAAAGCTAGCCGCCCTTGTCGATTTAGTGCTGGTTATTGGTTCTAGTTCTAGTTCCAATTCACGTCGTCTGCGTGACAAAGCACAAAAAGAGGGGGTGAAAGCGTTCCTAATTGACAGTGTCGAGGATATTGAACCATCCTGGTTTGATGGCGTTGAAATAGTAGGGTTAACAGCTGGGGCTTCAGCTCCTGAACACTTGGTGCAAGGAGTTGTGGACTATTTAAAGACCAATGGGGCAACGTCGGTAGAAACAATGCCTGGTGTACCAGACCGGATTGCGTTTCCCCTTCCTACAGGACTGTAAAAAAGAAAGGCTCAATATGGCAAAAGAAAAACATCAAAGTGCAACGCCCGCCACCGATTGGCTAAAGCAGCACAAGGTTCAGTTTGAACCTTTCTCGTACGAATATGTTGATCACGGCGGCACAGCATCAGTGGCAGCTGCTTTCGGGCTTGACCATCACACAGTGGTAAAAACACTTATCATGGAAGATGAGCATGCTAAACCTCTTGTGATTCTGATGCATGGGGATTGTGAAGTCAGTACCAAAAATTTGGCCCGTCAAGTCGGTGCTAAACATATCGCTCCATGCAAGCCTGAACAGGCACAAAGAAACAGCGGCTATCAGGTGGGCGGTACCTCTCCTTTTGGAACAAGAAAACGTATGCCCGTTTACGTGCAAAAGACGATTCTGGATTTGCCGGAAATCTATATTAACGGCGGTAGAAGGGGATTTATTGTCAAAATAAATCCTTCCGTATTGGTCAATGAATTGGGAGCAAAGCCGGTGGATTGCGCTAATGCTGACGAATAGCTTCGACTAAAAAATAGATACTATTAAGAAGCTGCCTTATCTTCTAATTTGTTGAAAATAAGGCAGCTTTTTTTCAGCCGATAATGTCTGAGGCCGCTTCTTTCAGGCGCCAACGCGGCTTGACGCCGAATTTCAGGTTCTTGAAGTGATGATTGATTTCATCACTAGTCATGTGCTTTAAACGCTCAAGTCCTGCTGTAGCAATCATAGCCCCGTTGTCGGTGCAAAGTTTAATCGGCGGGAAAAAGACCTGCATGCCTCTTTTTCTCGTTTCATACACCAAACGGTTGCGCAATTGTTTGTTAGCACTTACGCCGCCGGCGACAACCAGAGTTTTCATCTTTTCCTGCTTCATGGCTTTGATGACTTTGGAAGCGAGCACATCAACAACAGCATCAACAAAGGCGCGTGCAAGATTGGCTCTGAAAGTATCGTCAGCAGGATTGGGGGCGGCTTTGACAGCCGTTAAAACGGCTGTTTTCAGTCCCGAAAAACTCATGTCTAAATTAGGCGAGTGAATCATCGGGCGAGGCAAATCGATGAGGCCCGATGTTCCTTTTTCAGCCAGGGCACTGACGGCAGGACCTCCCGGATAGCTCATGCCGAGAAGCTGAGCTGTTTTGTCGAAGGCCTCACCCACAGCATCATCCAAAGTATCGCCCAGCAATTCGTACTGACCGAATCGGGAGACTTTCATAATTTGAGTGTGTCCGCCAGAAACCAAAAGAGCAATGAAAGGAAATTGCGGAGCGGGGTCAGCCAAAAGATTTGCAAGGAGGTGCCCTTCCATATGGTGCACGCCGATCACCGGAATATCAAGCGCAAAAGCCAGGGCATGAGCGACACTGACTCCCACCAGCAGGGCACCGGCCAAACCCGGTCCTTGAGTGACCGCGATTGCGTCGAGATCATTCTTAGTTTTGCCGGCTTGCTGCAGCACCTGTTCAATTAAAGGAATGACCCGGCGAATATGGTCGCGGCTTGCCAATTCCGGCACGACACCGCCATATAATCGATGCATATCTATTTGGGTGTGAATGGCATGAGCGAGCAGGCCTTTTTCGCTGTCAATCAGCGCAACACCGGTTTCATCGCAGGAGGACTCTAAACCAAGAACGAGCATAAAACTAATTAAATCAGTAAGTTATAGGTTTTTCTTCAAGAAAATATGAAAAAAATGAAGGGACTATTTCCTTTTAGGCGTATTTTATGCGAAAATACGGAACTTTCGGAGGTCGTGTATACGTTTCGAAAGACATTCGTATACTCTGATCAGATCGGTAAAGCATTACCGTAACATTTTTTATTGACAGGTAAGGTGCCTGATGCCCACTATTCGTGTTAAAGAAAACGAACCGTTTGAAACCGCTCTTCGCCGTTTCAAGCGCACTATTGAAAAGAGCGGTCTTTTGACCGAATTGCGTGCTCGTGAGTTCTATGAAAAGCCCACGGCTGAACGTAAACGTAAGAAGGCTGCTGCCATCAAGCGTCACTACAAGCGCTTGCGCAGCCAAATGTTGCCGAAGAAGCTCTACTAATTCTCGGACCGCATTCATATGACGGTCCGTCATTGCGCTAGGATCGTCAGGGCTTGAGCTTCGTCTTAAAGCCAAAACTACGCGTGCAAAGCTCTGACTGTTGGAGTGGTGCACGCGTTTTTTTTAAAGGAAAAATAAAATGACGATTAAAGAACAAATCATGGCCGACATGAAAGCTGCCATGAAGGCGCACGATGCTGCTCGCTTAGGTGCTATTCGATTGCTCATGGCTGCAATTAAACAAAAAGAAGTCGATGAACGTATTCAATGCGCAGATGCTGATATCGTTGCCATTATTGCTAAATTAGTTAAACAACGTCACGATTCCATCGAGCAGTATACGGCGGCTAATCGTCAGGATTTGGCAGAAAAAGAACAGGCTGAAATTGAAGTCTTATCAACTTATCTGCCGAAGCCTTTGAGTGAAGAAGAAATTACGGCTATTGTCGATGAAGCTATTGCTGCAATTGGCGCTACCGGAATGGCTGCTATGGGTAAAGTGATGGGCGCTGTTAAGCCCAAACTTACCGGTCGCGCTGACATGAGCAAAGTTTCTGCTTTAATTAAGCAAAAACTGTCTGCCTAGTAATTTCTCTTGATTATGATCCCTGAAAGTTTTATCGAAGAGGTTCTCTCGCGCACCGACATTGTTCAGGTGATTGGCCGCTATGTGAAGTTGCAGCACAAAGGCAGCAACTGGATGGCTTGTTGTCCTTTTCATAAGGAAAAAACGCCTTCTTTTGCGGTCAATCCCTCGAAGCAGTTTTTCAAATGCTTTGGCTGTGGCGAGCATGGTACAGCGATTACCTTTTTGATGAAATTTAAGGGACTGACATTCCCTGAGGCAATTAAGGAACTTGCAGATAATCTGGGTATGGAAGTTCCGGAAGACCGTCAGGCAAAAGTTCGCCAAGCCAAAGCTAAAACACTGACCGATTATCTGGCTCAGGCGGCTGACTTTTATCACCAAGCTTTATTTCATGATCGTCACGCCATTGAGTATTTGAAAGGTCGTGGCATTACTGAAGAAACGGTTAATAAGTTTCAGTTGGGCTTATCGCCGGATACCTGGCAGGGACTTCAATCAATATTTAAAGCTGAGGGATACGAAGACTCTAAACTTGAAGAATGCGGTCTTGTCATTGCTAAAGATGCGCATCGTTACGATCGTTTCCGCGGCAGGATCATGTATCCGATTCGCAATCCGAGAGGGCAGGTGATCGGGTTCGGTGCCCGCACAATGATCCCTGGTGAAGAGCCGAAATATCTGAATTCTCCTGAAACGCCTGTTTATCACAAAAGCCAGGAACTCTACGGGCTTTACGAAGCCCGTGATGCTATTCACAAAAAAGGTAGGGCTATCGTCTGTGAAGGCTACATGGACGTAATCCAAATGTCCCAGGGTGGATTTTTGGAAACGGTAGCTGCCTTAGGAACTTCGATTACGCCTGAGCACGTTAAAAGACTTTTCCAGCTCTCAGACCACGTCTACTTTTCTTTTGATGGTGATGCTGCGGGTTTTAAGGCTGCCCGTCGAGCAATGGAGTCTACGCTTTCGATTATCAGCGATACTCAAACTGCTCACTTTGTGCTGTTGCCTCAGGATGAAGATCCTGACAGCCTGATTAAATCTCAAGGTCCTGAGGCTTTTGAAGCACAACTACGATCGGCTTTCCCTTTGTCGAAATTTTTCGTAATGGACATTGTCAGGGAGGTTACTCAAGGTCGGGGTTTGCGGACGGCTGAAGAGCGGGCACAAGCCATTGCTATTGCAAAGCCTTTATTGCAGCGTATGAATGCGCATACTCTTCGGCAGCTCTTGCTTCAGGAATTTTCCTCTGTTTTGAGAATGGATCCGGGTGAGGTAGCCACTTTATGCGGTGTGACGCTTTTGGATATTCCTCAGACGGCAAAATCTAGCAAACAGGTGAGTGCCTATGGGCGAGATGCCCAACAGGGACAGCGTTACAGGCGTCCGGTTCGTCCGGTGACTACAGGTCCTATCTTTGCCAACATCAAGCGTCGGCTTTTACAGTGTTTTATCACTCATCCACAGTGGTTGTTGAAGTACTCAGATCAAATAGAGTACGAGCTCTTGGATACTGTTGATGAGTGGGAAGAGGCTATCGTGAAATTGTGGCATTTAGCTCAAGATCACTCCAAGGGCGAAAGTTTTGATGTTTCTCAGCTCACGACAGGATACCTTTTGTCATTTCTGCAATCCGATGCACTCTATGATCGTCTGGCAGATTTGGCTTCAGAAGAAGAGGTACTTCAAACTCCTGCGGAAGTGGCGGAGTATGAAATTAAATGTGCTTTCTTAAAATTAGAGAAAGCTCAACTTGATGCCAAAATTGCAGAAGTTCTTTCCTTGGAGGAACAGGGGGAAAATGTGGACTCTCAATATTTGGAAAGGTTGTTTAAGCGGCGTCAAGATATCCATCGATCTCTGATTGATGAGAGTACTCAGGCAGTAGATTTTGTTTTGGATAATCGTTTGAGTGGTTAAATTCCAAGCAAAAACCCTTAGTTTTGCAAGCCCAATTCGCTCGGAAAGCTCGTATAATCGCAGAGCTGTTCTCATTGTAAAAATTAAAGAGAACCGATTTTGCTATCAGTATGATTTGCAAAGGACCCCGACTCTCCCTTAGCTGTTTCCTGTCTACGATTAAAATCGTGGCAAAGGAATAGAGTGTATGTATGGCTACTCGAAAGAAAAAGTCGTCTAAAAGCGAATCTCTGACGGTTGCAGCTGCGCCGTCGGCAGAAACCACTATCAATATTCTTTTCGATCAACCGATCAAAATTCAAGCTCCGGACCTTAAAGCGCTTCCTAAAGCGAGCAATGTCAGTCGCAAGAAACAGCGCTTGAAAAAGTCTTTGGAACAGGTTTATCAAAACGGCGCAAGCGGAATTCGTCTGCAAAAACTTCGCTCTCTGATTGTTCAGGCTAAGCAAAACGGCTACGTCACTTATGAGCAGCTCTCTGAAGTAGTTCCTGAACAGGTTGATGATGAAGATGAAGCTATTGCTAAGCTTGAGCACGCTTTTACCTTCTTGGGTATTCAAGTACTTGATGAACCGCCCGCTGAAGACGAAATTTTGCTCAATGATTCCCCCTTGTCTCTTGTGCAGGATGAAGATGATGAAGATGACGAGGATGTGTTGAGTTTGGTTGAAAGCGATGTAGCTCGAACCTCAGATCCGATGACGATGTACACTCGTGAAATGGGAGCTGTGGCACTTTTAACCCGTGAGGAAGAAATCGCTATTGCAAGGCGCATTGAAAATGGCTTTCAAGCAATGATGGAAGCAATTGCCGACAGTCCTGTGGCGCTCAAAGCTCTGGTGGACATGGCTGATACTCTTCGTGCCGATGAAGTTAGTGTTGAAGCTATTGTTGACGGGGTAACAGATGAAGACTTGTCAGTTACTCAGATGAATGAGGAAGAACTGCCCGAATATAGTGAAGAAGACGATGATGTCCAGGAAGTGGCAATTGGTGCTTCTGGAATGAGTTCCGAGCAACTGAAGGTTCTCAAAGATACAACACTTGATATTCTTGATACCTGCAAGGGTTACTACGATTGTATGCAGAAAATAGCTGTTGATAGCGATGAATATCGACAGCTTGAAATGGCGGTGAAAGAGCAGTTGATGAAGGTCCGATTTACGGCTTCTACGGTTCGCACGCTTTCAGACCTTCTTCATGATAAGGCTGAGATCTATAAAAGAATAGAACAGGATGCACAGCGTCTGCTTGTTGATGTTGTAGGAATGTCCAGAGCTGAATTCGGGCGCCTTTTTAGGGATGAGGGTTTTAGCAAAGAGGCCATAACCAATCGTCTTTATAAGGATCAGCCTTACAGCTTAGCTCTAGAGAAAAATATTGACTCTATTTTGCAGATTCAGCACCACTACGCAGAATTTAACTCCCAAGTGAGGTTGCCTGCTGCTCGTATGCGTGAGCTCTACAGCCAAATGTGCGAAGCTGAGAAAACGGTGCACGAAGCCAAGCAGGAAATGATTAATGCCAATTTGCGGCTTGTGATCTCTATTGCAAAGCACTACTTGAATCGAGGATTGCAGTTTTTAGATTTGATTCAGGAAGGCAACATGGGGTTGATGAAGGCGGTTGATAAATTTGAGTATCGCCGCGGCTATAAGTTCTCTACTTATGCAACCTGGTGGATCCGCCAGTCCATTACTCGTGCGCTTGCTGATCAGGGACGTACGATTCGTATTCCTGTGCATATGGTTGAAACACTCAACAAAATTACGAGAATTTCTCGCCAATACCAGCAAGAATACGGTCGAGAACCTTCGTATGCCTATCTGGCCGAAAAAGTTGGTCTGTCTGAACAGCGAGTAAGAACTATTATGCGTGCAAGGCGAGAACCAGTTTCTATTGATTCTCCCGTGGGTGACGAGGACGATTCTCATTTGGTTGATTTCATTGAGGATAAAGGCTCGCAGAGTCCGTTGGACAAAGCCGAAAGTGACAACCTTAAACAGGTTGTGCATGAAGTGCTTTCTTCTTTGTCTCCGAGAGAGGCCAAGGTATTGATGCTACGTTATGGTATTGACACTAAAACGGAGCACACTTTGGAGGAATTGGGAAGACAGTTCGTGGTGACTCGTGAACGAATTCGTCAGATAGAGGCAAAGGCACTCAGAAAGTTGCGCCATCCCAGCAGAGCAAATAAGTTACGAGGATTCCTGGAAGGGGAAGATCCACATAAAATTTGATTTAAATCAAATAAATGCCAAAGCATGTGTAAATTGTTGCACAGGCTTTATTTTTCTAGTGTATCTTAATAGATTCGCAGTGGTTTGGTGGCCCATCGTCTCTGACGAATCTAGCTTTTCTCTTATTTCTAGCCCCGAAACCGACTGCCGCTTATTATACGAGCTTCGTTTGTTTGCTGAGTCTGGAGACCGTGCAGACTGATGAAGTAAACAACGGGAACAGGATTCACAGAGATGTGAATCGAACCGGTTTGAGACAAACTCTATTGCGTGGGTCAGAGGCTAGGAGCGCGAAATTCTGTATTGATTATTTGTACGGTGTGTAGTGCAGACATGCCGCATGGACTATTGTCCTATTGAATTTGATGCGCTAAGTCACTATCCGCTATTTAGTGTTTTTCTGTCCGGTTTCATTGACTGAGTATTTGTACGAGATTATGAAAAAAGCGACTGTCGAAAAAGCAACCTCTGCCAAAAAAGCCAACGAGGATATTGAATTGGTTGGCAATTTGGACGTTGAGTCTTCCAATCAGGAAGACTTTGATCAATGGCTGCATTCACATGACAAGTTGAAGATCAACCTCAAAGGCAACTTGACGTTGGATGAGGATGAGTATGCCCATGAGGAGCTCGACGAAGAAGAGCTTGAAGAGGAAATTGAAGAAGCCGAGGAACTCTCCGAAGACGATTTCGGGGATGATTACGGCGAACTTCCCAAAATTGAAAAGCGCAAAGGCGGACGTAAAAAGAGTGATCCAATTGCCGATTTGCTGCCGACACAAACCGAACAGGAAGAAGGGGCGGAAAACGGATATCGTCAATTGGTCCGCTTCGGTCGTTCTCGCGGTTGGGTAACAATTGCTGAAATCAATGACTTGCTGCCCGAAAGTGCACTTCGTTCCGAAGACGCATTAACTGAAATTACTTTGGGTTTGGGTCGCTTCGGTGTTCAGGTTTTTGACCATACGCCTGACGAAGATACGGTAGCCATGTTAGCCGAGCAACAGGCGACGGTCGATGATGATATCGACGAAGAAGATGCGGCTACTATTTTGACTCCCGAAGAAAGTGCGGGTCTTTCCAAAGATCCGTTAAGAGCTTATCTGCGTGGCGTAGGCAGTCATAAACTTTTGACCCGTGAAGGCGAAATTGAAGTTGCAAAGAGCATTGAGCAGCATCGTGCTCGCTTGGTTCAAGTAGTTTTAATGTCCCCACTGTCTATTCAAGAATTGTTGAATTTGGCAGAAAAAGTTCGTGAAGGAACTGAGACAATCGATAATGTTATCGATGGGTTCACCGATGTGGCCGGAGAAGAAATTCAAGACGACAGTGGTGACCTCAATACCGATATTGGCGCTGCAGCAATGACTGTTGAACAGCTCAATGAGATGAAGGAACGTGCTCTGGAAATGTTCGGACGTCTAAAGGGCTATTTGGACAAGATGCGTGAAAGCTTTGCTGATCCCACAAAGAAAAAAGCTTTTGATCTGGCCAGAAAAAATATCGCCGATGAGTTGTCGATTGTGCGCTTTTCTGTGAAGACGGTTTCACACTTGGCAGATATCTTAGCTGAACATATGTCCAAGGTAACCGATACGATGTACGCTATGCGTGATGTAATGGTCAACAAAGCGCACATGACGCAGGAACACTTTGTACGTGGCTTCAGCGAACGATGCTGTGATCGTCAATGGTTCAATGATGAAGTAGCAAGCGATGAGCCCTGGGCAAAAGCGCTCGAACAGCATCGAGGGGTGTTTGAAGAACTGCAGGCTAGACTTTTGGGTTTGCAGGAAGAAGCAAGTCTTCCTATCTCCGAGCAGCGAGATCTGCATCGCAGCATGACGGTGGCTCAAGCAAGCTTGTCTAAGGCTAAGGCCAAGATGATTGAAGCTAACCTGCGACTGGTTATTTCCATTGCCAAGGGTTATGTCAATCGTGGCTTAGCTATGCCGGATTTGATCCAAGAAGGCAACTTAGGTTTGATGAAAGCGGTGGATAAATTTGAGTATCGCCGTGGCTATAAATTCTCAACTTATGCAACTTGGTGGGTTCGTCAGGCGGTGACGCGCGCCGTGGCTGACTATGGTAATACCATTCGTATTCCGGTTCATATGACTGAGTCTTATAACAAGATTCGTCGCATCAAGCAAAAGTATCTGCAAGAGCACGGTAAGCAGCCTTCTGATAATGAGTTGGCTGAATTATCCGGCGTACCGCTTCCTAAAGTGCAACTGCTGATTCAAGCCATGCGTGGGGTCGAATCAATCGATGCACCGATCGGTGATGATGAAGATGCTACAAAGTTGGACTTTGTCCGTGGAGATGAAGAACAAGATCCGCAACGTCGCTTTATGGTGACCGCGATGGAAGAAGAAATCAAGAAGTCTTTAGATCGTTTGACCGATCGTGAGGCGACTGTTCTTCGACTTCGCTATGGTATTGGTACAAGCCATGACCACACGCTTGAAGAAGTTGGCCGTTCAATGGGTCTGACACGTGAACGTGTACGTCAAATTGAAAGTGCGGCTATACGTAAGTTGCGTAGCCCCGATTTTGCAGAAAGATTACGCGATTACGTTCAAACACGTTAATGACATCCTTTTAACTTGAGGCCACTCTTATCGAAAGGTACGAGTGGCCTTTTTCGAACAATGACAACAAAAATTAATCCCTGGCGTTTTTGTGTAGCTCCAATGCTGGACTGGACGGATCGACATTGTCGTTATTTTCATAGACAGTTGTCCAGACATGCTCGTCTTTATACTGAAATGGTCACTTGCGGGGCAATAATTTACGGCGATAAAGCTCGGCATTTGGACTTTAATGCCGAGGAGCATCCTGTAGCTTTGCAGTTAGGTGGCAGCGATCCGAAAGATCTAGCCGTTTGCACCAAGATTGCTCAACAGTGGGGCTATGACGAGGTCAATCTCAATTGCGGCTGTCCTAGCGAACGTGTGCAGAGGGGATCCTTCGGAGCCTGTTTGATGGCAGAACCTCAGTTGGTTGCTGATTGCTGTAAAGCTATGATGGATGTGGCCGATATTGATGTTACAGTTAAGCATCGTATCGGTATTGATAAGATTGAAGACTACAGCTTTGTTCGTGATTTTGTCGGAACGCTTTTCGATACAGGCGTGAGAACTTTCATTGTTCATACACGTAATGCATGGTTAAAAGGTTTAAGTCCGAAAGAAAATCGTGAAATACCGCCTCTGAAAAGAGAAGTTGCATTTAAGCTCAAGGAGGATTTTCCTCAGGCAAGTATTGTGATTAACGGTCAAGTGGATACACTTGAGTTAGCCGAAGAGCTTCTTCAGAAGGTCGATGGTGTCATGATGGGGAGGGCCGCTTATAAAACGCCTTGGGTTTTAAGTGATGTTGATGCACGTTTGTTTGCGGATATGCACCCGGTTCCGACTCGTGAAGAACTTATAGAAAGAATGACTCAGTATATTCGGCGAGAAACGCCAAATGACAGTCATGTTCCCCGTGCTACAGCTAAAGCGATGATTGGGTTATTACAAGGATTAGCTGGTGCCAGATTTTATCGAAGGACTTTGTCCGATCCTGCAGCCTTTGCAGAAACGGGAACTGAGATATTAAAAGCGGCATTTGCGAGTGCCGGTTGGGCGGAAAGACTGACTGAAGATAGGCGAGATGATGACGAATTTTGATGGCTTGCCCGATATAATGAGCCAATCTCAGAATTTTGTTAGAGCCTGAGTATTCAGGCAAAAGGTGATATATGAAAATACTGGTAGCCGTTAAGCGGGTTGTTGATTACAACGTAAAGGTTCGACTCAATGATGCAGGGGAACCTGATACTGCCACGGTCAAAATGTCTATCAATCCTTTTGATGAAATCGCCACAGAGTGTGCAGTTCAATTAAAGGAAAAAGGTATTGCCACCGAAGTAGTCGCTGTGACCATTGGCGCAGAAAAAAGCTTGGATACTTTGCGGGTGGCTATGGCTATGGGAGCCGATCGTGGTATCCATGTAGTTAGCGAAGCCATCATTCAGCCGTTGCAAGTTGCCAAAATTCTTCAAAAGATTGTTGAGAAAGAACAACCAGACATGATCATTGTTGGTAAGCAGGCTATTGATAACGATGCTAACCAAGTCGGCCAAATGCTTGCGACTTATTGTGACATTCCTCAAGCCAGTTTTGCTTCTAAATTAGAGATAGCCAACAATAGCGAAGCGTTAGTGACTCGAGAAGTCGATGGCGGAGTACAGACTGTTGCGGTTAAACTACCTGCGGTGATTACAGCTGATTTGCGTTTGGCTGAACCTCGGTACGTTACGTTGCCCAACATGATGAAGGCAAAGAGAAAACCAGTTGAAACGATTAATGTCGAAACCTTGGGAGTGGATATTGCTCCTAGGTTAAAGCCTGTGAGCTACAGCATGCCGAAAAAAGAAAAAAACGGACAAATGTTGAGTTCTGTTTCTGAACTCGTCAATAAGCTTCAAACTGAAGCCAAGGTGCTTTAATGAGGAGATTTTCATGCGTGCTTTAGTGATTGGTGAAGTTAATGCAAACGGTTTGAAGCCGACGGCCTGTTCTTTGGTAACTGCAGCATTAAAGGCAGCCGGCGCGGTTGATATGCTTTTACTGGGTAGACAGCAAATCGCGCAGGATGCGGCAAAGAGTTTATCGGGTGTCGATACTGTATTTGTTAATCCTGAAGAGGGAGATAATATTCTGACAGAGTCTTTGTCCAAAGCTGTTGTTGGCTTAGCAAAAGAACATGGTTATAGCCATATCTTTTTTGAAGCAAGCTCAATGGGTAAAAGCGTGATGCCTCGGGTGGCCGCTTTGTTGGATGTTGCTCCATTATCTGACGTGACGGCTATTGTAGACGCCAAAACATTTGTGCGCCCAATTTTTGCCGGTAGCATTGAAGTAACGCTTCGAAATGAAGAATCGGTAGTTGTGGCCAGTATTCGTGCAACTGCTTTTGATCCATGTGAAAGAAATGGAGAGGCAAAAGTTGTCACAGCGGCTACTTTCCCAGAGACAATGAAAACTCGAAAAGTCAGCTTTGAGGCAGTTAAGACCGATCGTCCTGCTTTACAAGGAGCGAGAATAGTGGTTGCTGGGGGCCGTGGATTGGAAGATGAAGAGGGCTTCAAAAAGCTGGCGCAGCTTGCCGATCGCTTGGGAGCCGCAATTGGAGCAACCCGAGCGGTAGTGGATATGGGTTTGTGCCCCAATGATTGGCAAATCGGCCAAACAGGAAAAATCATTGCCCCTGATCTGTATATTGCAATCGGTATTTCAGGTGCCATGCAACACATTGCAGGGATCAAGGATGCTAAGGTAGTGGTAGCGATTAATAACGATCCTGAAGCGGCTATTTTTGAAGTAGCTGATTACGGTTTAGTCATGGACGCCAAGCAGGGAATCGATGAGTTACTCAAAGAATTAAATTAATTCTTTAAGACAGGGGCGTAGGCCCCTATTTTTATAAACTAGGAAATTAAGAGTAAAGAAAACAGATAAACCAGATTGAAAAAATATTTAAAGGAAGACTTGACAAAGCTAGAAAAGGGGTTAAAATACGCAATCCGTTGCTTCTGAGGGAGCAAAAGTCCAGATCTAGTGGTTGAGAAAAAAATCATCACATAGCTCTTGACAGTGGAAAAAACCAAGTGTAAGATTCCACACCCTGCTTGAACGAAAGCTCAAGCACTCAAGTGAAAAAGAAAATAAAAAATAAATTTTCAAAAACACTTGACAAGACGAATTTGAGTCTTATAATTCTCAAACTCGTCAGCTCGAAAGAGCAACGAAATGTTCTTTAAAAATTGATCAACGAACCGATAAGCGTGAGTATCCGGTTGAAGTGAAAAGACTCAAGAAGCTTACGAGCTTCTAGAAAACTTTGAAAACTGGGTACTCAAGTTTGAAGTAAAGACGAAAACATTTTCTTCTTTAATTCTGAATGAGTGCGACGCTGATGAAAAATCAGCAACAGAGATTGAACTTAAGAGTTTGATCCTGGCTCAGATTGAACGCTGGCGGCATGCTTTACACATGCAAGTCGAACGGCAGCATAGAGAGCTTGCTCTCTGATGGCGAGTGGCGAACGGGTGAGTAATACATCGGAACGTGTCCTGTTGTGGGGGATAACTACTCGAAAGAGTAGCTAATACCGCATAAGACCTAAGGGTGAAAGCGGGGGACCGAAAGGCCTCGCGCAGTTGGAGCGGCCGATGACTGATTAGCTAGTTGGTGGGGTAAAGGCCTACCAAGGCGACGATCAGTAGCTGGTCTGAGAGGACGACCAGCCACATTGGGACTGAGACACGGCCCAAACTCCTACGGGAGGCAGCAGTGGGGAATTTTGGACAATGGGGGCAACCCTGATCCAGCCATGCCGCGTGCGGGAAGAAGGCCTTCGGGTTGTAAACCGCTTTTGTCAGGGACGAAAAGGTGCGGGTTAAGAGCTAGCACTGATGACGGTACCTGAAGAATAAGCACCGGCTAACTACGTGCCAGCAGCCGCGGTAATACGTAGGGTGCGAGCGTTAATCGGAATTACTGGGCGTAAAGCGTGCGCAGGCGGTTGGGTAAGACAGATGTGAAATCCCCGGGCTTAACCTGGGAACTGCATTTGTGACTGTCCGACTGGAGTATGTCAGAGGGGGGTGGAATTCCAAGTGTAGCAGTGAAATGCGTAGATATTTGGAAGAACACCGATGGCGAAGGCAGCCCCCTGGGGCAAAACTGACGCTCATGCACGAAAGCGTGGGGAGCAAACAGGATTAGATACCCTGGTAGTCCACGCCCTAA
>ERZ857955.184-NODE-184-length-86483-cov-13.037974_pt1 | contig 86483 bp, 94 predicted proteins | sample MGYA00519956_ERZ857955 | MGnify/ENA primary metagenome ERZ857955 (study PRJEB31778, sample SAMEA3449378) | human gut metagenome | biome: human gut; feature: human-associated habitat; material: faeces | place: United Kingdom | collected 2010/2012 ...
TCTGCAACGTGTGGGCATACGTCAGTTGCCGGGGATATGTTGGTATCCTGCTAAGTGCACAGGGAATCCTGTGAATGCAAGGTGGCACCGCGGATAGTGTCGTACTTTTTATTTATGTACACGATTCGTCCTTGACAGATTTATTTTTTTCTGTCAGGGGCGTTTTTTTTATTCCCATAAATTCCTCTGACAAGATTGCAACGAAAAGTAGTGTAATGATTTCTGGATCGGAGGTATGAAGTATGAATGTTTTACCGACACAAGAAGAAGTCAGAAGAATCGCTTCAACCGGAAAATATAAAGTGATACCGGTCAGCTGCGAAATACTTTCTGATTTCACAACTCCTATCGAAACGTTAAGGAGATTGAAAAATGTATCTATGCGCTGTTATATGCTGGAATCTGCATATGCAAATGAAACAAGGGGACGTTACACGTTTCTCGGTTTTGATCCCATTATGGAGATACGTTGTGCGGACGGAGAGATGACCGCCGGAATACTGAAGTTACAAACAGAGCATCCGTCAGCGTATTTACGCCAGATTCTCTCTGAATACAAAAGTCCTTGCTTTTCTTATCTTCCGCCGTTTACCGGAGGTCTTGCGGGATATTTTTCCTACGATTATTTTGGATATAGCGAAGCGTCGGCAAAAGGGCAAGTGGAAGATACAGAAAAATTTCCGGATGTAGATTTGATGCTGTTTGACAAAGTAATAGCGTTCGATCATTTCAGACAGAAGATCATTCTTATTGTCAATATGAAACTGCATGATGTTGAAAGTGAATACAATAAAGCGGTCATGGAACTAAAACAGCTTGCTCATCTGTTAAAAAACGGGGAAAAGAAGAAAGAAACCGGCGGAAAGCGTCAGGAAAAAGTTACGGCGGCGTTTGGAAAAGAACAGTTTTGCGATATGGTTCAAAGCGCAAAAAAACATATTTATGAAGGAGATATTTTTCAGATCGTATTATCGAATATGTTATCAGCGCCTTATGAGGGAAGCCTCATCAATGCTTATCGGGTTCTTAGGACAACGAATCCTTCTCCGTATATGTTTTATTTTTCAGGAACAGATCTTGAGGTGGCAGGCGCTTCACCGGAAACATTGGTTAAATTGGAGAACGGAACGCTTCATACGTTTCCAATGGCAGGAACGAGACCAAGAGGAAGAGATGAGACGGAAGATAAAGCGCTGGAAAAAGAACTGCTGACAGATGAAAAAGAGTTGGCAGAGCACAACATGCTAGTAGATCTGGGGAGAAACGATCTTGGGAAAATCAGCCGGTTCGGCACTGTGAAAGTAGAAAAATTACATTCTGTGGAGCGGTTTTCCCATGTCATGCATATAGGCTCTTCGGTGAGCGGGAAAATAAAAGAGGAGTACGATGCTTTGGATGCCATAGAAGCGGTACTGCCGGCAGGAACACTTTCAGGAGCGCCGAAGATCCGGGCTTGTCAGCTGATCGGCGAACTGGAGAACAACAAACGGGGCATTTATGGCGGCGCCGTCGGTTATATTGATTTTGCGGGAAATATGGATACCTGTATTGCAATCCGCATGGCATATAAGAAAAACGGAAAGGTTTTTGTAAGAAGCGGAGCCGGGATCGTAGCAGATTCCGTACCGGAACGAGAATATGAAGAGTGTTTAAATAAAGCAAAAGCTACATTGAAAGCGCTGGAACTTGCAGAGGAGGTGGAAGAATGATTTTACTCATTGATAATTATGACAGCTTTTCCTATAACCTTTATCAGATGATCGGCGAGATAGAACCGGATGTGAAGGTTGTCCGTAATGATGAAATATCTGTGGATGAAATCCGACGTCTGAAGCCGGAGAGGATCATTCTTTCACCCGGACCCGGCAGACCGGAAGATGCAGGGATACTCATAGAAGTTGTAAAAGAACTTGGGAAAGAAATTCCAATCCTCGGTGTCTGCCTGGGACATCAGGCAGTCTGCGCGGCCTTTGGAGCGAAAATTACTTATGCAAAAAAGCAAATGCACGGAAAGCAGTCTCAGATAAAAGTCGATACCGAAACGTTGTTGTTTTCAGGCTGCTCACAGAGCATTTTGGCTGCAAGATATCATTCTCTTGCGGCAGACGCCGACACGATTCCGGACAGTCTCTATGTTACCGCCTCCACAAAAGACGGAGAAATCATGGCGATACAGCATAAGGAATATCCGATTTACAGTGTGCAGTTCCATCCGGAATCCATTATGACACCGGAGGGAAGACAAATACTTAGAAATTTTATACAAGGAGGAATAAGATATGATCAAAGAAGCGATCGTAAAAATTGTAAATAAGGAAGATCTCACATATGACGAGGCATATACAGTTATGAATGAAATTATGAGCGGACAGACATCCGAGACGCAGAATGCGGCTTTCCTTGCTGCACTGTCAACCAAAAGCGCCAGAGCAGAGACGACAGATGAAATTGCCGGATGTGCGGCTGCCATGAGAGCACATGCGACTCGTGTGGAGACCGGAATGGAATTGTTTGAAATCGTAGGAACAGGCGGGGATCATGCACAGAGTTTTAATATTTCGACTACAGCGGCATTGGTGGCAGCGGCGGCAGGAATGAAGGTTGCCAAGCACGGAAATCGGGCGGCATCCTCCCAATGCGGAACGGCAGACTGTCTGGAAGCTCTCGGAGTTAATATTCACCAGAATCCGAAAAAGTGTCTGGAACTGTTAAATGAGGCAGGAATGTGCTTTTTCTTTGCACAGGAGTATCATACTTCCATGAAATATGTGGGGGCAATACGAAAAGAATTAGGTTTTCGTACCGTTTTCAATATTTTAGGCCCGTTGACAAACCCGGGAACACCTACGATGCAGCTGCTGGGAGTATATGACGAGTATCTCGTGGAACCTTTGGCGCAGGTATTGCTCGATCTCGGCATCCGACGGGGGATGGTAGTATACGGACAGGATAAGCTGGATGAAATTTCTATGAGTGCAGCGACGACCGTATGTGAGATTCGGGACGGATGGTTTCGGACTTTTGTTCTCACACCGGAAGAATTCGGGTTTGAACGCTGCAGTAAAGAAGATTTAAAAGGCGGCACACCGAAAGAAAATGCAGAGATCACGCTTGCAATCTTAAAAGGGGAGAAAGGTCCTAAGAGAAATGCCGTATTGCTCAATGCCGGAGCGGCGCTTTATATCGGCGAAAAAGCGGACAGTATAAAGGCGGGAATTGCACTGGCAGAAGAACTTATTGATTCAGGAAAAGCATTGGATACGCTGCAAAAGCTGATCGAAGGAAGCAATCGTGGGGAGGGGTGTGTATGACGATTTTAGAACAGCTTGCCGGCTATGCCAGAGAACGAACCGAAAAAGCAAAACAGAAACGCCCGCTTTCGACGTTGAGGCAACAGGCCTTTTCAATGCCGAAAGGAAGTTTTGCATTTGAAAATGCGATAAAAAAGCCGGAGCTTTCTTTTATCTGTGAATGTAAAAAGGCGTCTCCATCCAGAGGGATCATCGTTAGTGATTTTCCATATATACAGATTGCAAAAGAGTATGAGAACGCCGGAGCAGACTGTATTTCCGTATTGACAGAACCAGGATGGTTTTTAGGGAAGGATGCATATCTTAGAGAAATCGCCGAAGTAGTATCTATTCCTTGTCTGCGAAAAGATTTTACCGTAGATGAATATATGCTCTATGAAGCAAAAGTGTTGGGGGCATCAGCGGTACTTCTGATCTGTTCTATATTAAGTGAGCGGCAGATTCAGGAATATATCGGTATCTGTGATGAGATGGGGATTTCGGCTTTGGTAGAGGCACATGATGAAAAAGAAGTGACAATGGCGGTTCGTGCCGGGGCGCGTCTTATAGGAATCAACAATCGGAATTTAAAAGATTTTACAGTAGATACAGACAATAGCCGCAGGTTTCGTGAAATGATTCCGCCGGAGATACTGTTTGTTTCGGAAAGTGGAATTTGCAGCGCCGAAGATGTGAAAAGATTGCGTGAGATCGGCACAGATGCGGTGCTGATCGGAGAAGCGCTTATGAGAACAGAAAACAAGGCGGAAAAGCTGGCTTGGCTAAGAGGTGCTATATGACAAAAATAAAATTTTGCGGTTTGTCCCGTCGGTGTGATATTGAAGCGGTAAACGAACTGAAACCGGAATATATCGGATTCGTATTTGTAAAGACAAGTAAAAGATATGTTTCCTTTGAAAAAGCGGAGGAATTAAAAAGCCTGCTGGATCCAAAGATCAAGGCGGTCGGAGTTTTTGTAAATGAAGATTTAAAACGAATCGAAGAAATTTGCGATAAAAAGGTGATCGACATCGTTCAGCTTCATGGGCTAGAAGAAGAGAAGGAACTGAACTATCTGAGAAGCCGTATTGTTCAGCCGGTCATCAAAGCTTTTTGTATAAAAAAGGAAGAAGATGTCAGACAAGCGGAAAGAAGTCCGGCGGATTTTATTTTATTGGATTCCGGTGCCGGAACCGGAAGAACTTTTGAATGGGAGTGGATAAAACATATGGAAAGACCGTATTTTCTTGCAGGAGGAATCCATATAGATAATGTAGAAAAAGCGCTGGAGCAGTTAAAACCTTATGCGATCGATGTAAGCTCCGGAATCGAAACAGAGGGACGAAAAGATAAAAGAAAAATGGCAGCGATTATGACAGCAGTCAGAAAGGAACGAAAATTATGACGAATCAAAAAGGACGTTTTGGTACTCATGGCGGGCAATATATCCCGGAAACATTGATGAATGCAGTGATCGAATTGGAAGCAGCATATGAGTATTACAAAAATGATCCGGAATTTAACCGGGAACTCACAGAACTTTTCAACGAATATGCAGGCAGACCTTCCAGACTGTATTATGCAGAGAAGATGACGAAAGCTCTTGGGGGAGCAAAAATATATCTGAAACGAGAGGATCTCAACCATACGGGCGCTCATAAGATCAATAATGTGCTTGGACAGGCATTGCTTGCAAAAAAAATGGGAAAGACAAGATTGATCGCGGAAACCGGAGCCGGACAGCATGGAGTTGCAACTGCAACGGCTGCCGCGCTTATGGGGATGGAATGTGTCGTGTTTATGGGAGAAGAAGATACGATCCGGCAGGCTTTGAACGTATATCGGATGCGGCTGCTTGGAGCGGAAGTGATCCCTGTAACGACAGGGACGGCAACTTTAAAAGATGCCGTTTCGGAAGCGATGCGTGAATGGACCTCCCGGATCGCCGATACGCACTACTGTCTCGGATCGGTTATGGGACCCCATCCGTTTCCTACGATTGTCCGTGATTTTCAGGCAGTTATTTCAAAAGAGATCAAAGAGCAGATCCTTCAAAAAGAAGGGCGGCTTCCGGATGCGGTGATTGCATGTGTCGGAGGCGGTTCAAATGCGATCGGCAGCTTTTATCATTTTATTGAGGACAAAAAAGTCCGCCTGATCGGCTGTGAAGCGGCAGGCAGGGGAATTGATACCGATGAAACCGCGGCTACGATCACGACAGGGAGACTTGGGATTTTTCATGGTATGAAATCTTATTTTTGCCAGGATGAATATGGGCAGATCGCTCCGGTATATTCTATTTCCGCCGGACTGGATTATCCGGGAGTAGGCCCGGAACATGCCTATCTGCATGATATGGGAAGAGCGGAATATGTGCCGGTGACGGATGAAGAAGCCGTTTGGGCGTTTGAATATCTGGCAAAGACAGAAGGGATCATTCCGGCGATCGAATCGGCGCATGCAGTTGCTCATGCAATGAAAGTCGCGCCGTTGATGAGTCCGGAAAAGATAATCGTAGTTACGATTTCCGGCAGAGGAGATAAAGACTGTGCGGCGATCGCCCGATACAGAGGGGAGGATATTTATGAGTAATATCAAGAATGCGTTTAAGAACAAAAAAGCATTTATTGCATTTTTCACCTGTGGAGATCCGGATCTGGAAACAACGAAAAAAGCGATCCGATCAGCAGTAAAAAACGGTGCGGATCTGATAGAGCTTGGGATTCCGTTCTCTGATCCGACCGCGGAAGGCCCGGTTATTCAGGCGGCAAATTTAAGAGCTTTGAAAGGTGGGATCACTACCGATAAAATTTTTGCGTTCGTAAGAGAACTGCGCAAAGACATAGATGTACCGTTTGTTTTTATGACGTATACGAATGTGGTATTTTCTTATGGTGTAGAAAAATTTGTTTCAGAGTGTCAAAAGAGCCGGATTGACGGACTGATCCTGCCGGATCTTCCATTTGAAGAAAAGGAAGAATTTCACCCGATCTGTGCCGGATATGGGGTGGATCTGATCTCTATGGTTGCTCCGACTTCTGAAAAGCGGATCGCAAAGATAGCAGGAGAGGCGGAAGGATTTTTGTATGTTGTCTCGAGCCTCGGCGTGACGGGGATGAGAAGTGAGATTACGACAGACCTGACTTCCATTGTGGCGACCATTCGTGAAAACACCCGGATTCCGTGTGCGGTCGGCTTTGGAATCTCCACGCCTCAACAGGCAGCCGCGATGGCAGAATATGCGGATGGAGTGATCGTAGGATCTGCGATCGTAAATATAATGGAAAAGTATGGGAAGGATGCGCCGCAATATGTCGGCGATTATGTGAAAGAGATGAAAAAAGCGCTGTCTGTATATTGATATAGAGGGCAGAAAAACTGGAAAATATGTTTTTCCTAAGATATACTATGTCATAGTAACAGCATTTTAAAGTAGGATTAAGGTGATACGTTTATTTTTAAATAGAAATATAGTTCGCTGTGAGTAAAGGAAAAAGATAAGTGAAGCGGGCGGAAACAGGAGATATATATTATGCGGTTATTATTGGCAGAAGATGAAAGAGCGCTGTCAAAAGCGCTGACAGCGATTTTGGAAAGAAATAATTACTCAGTGGATGCAGTTTATGACGGTCAGAGCGCATTGGACTATCTGGAAGCGGATAATTATGATGGGGTAGTCTTAGACATTATGATGCCTAAAGTGGATGGACTGACAGTGTTAAGGAAAGTTCGGGAAAGGGGGAATCTGATTCCGATTCTGTTGTTGACAGCCAAATCAGAAGTGGATGATAAAGTAGAGGGATTGGATGCCGGAGCAAATGATTATCTGGCAAAACCTTTTCATTCAAAAGAACTGCTGGCAAGAATCCGGGCAATCACAAGAGCGCAGACGGCACAGGCAAATTCCAAATTGAAGATGGGAAATGTCACGCTGGATCGGGCGGCATTTGAACTTTCTACAAGTAAGGGAAGTTTCCGCCTTGCCAATAAAGAATTTCAGATGTTGGAGCTTTTAATGTGCAATCCGCATCAATTAATTTCTTCTGAACGGTTTTTGGAAAAAATATGGGGATATGACAGTGAAGCAGAGATAAATGTAGTTTGGGTATATATTTCTTATTTGAGGAAGAAGTTGTCTGCTCTCCACGCAGATATTCAGATCAAAGCGACGAGAAATGCAGGATATTCTCTGGAGGAGCGGTCATGATAAAAAAACTTCGTATTAAACTCATCGTAGCGTCCATGATATCTTTGTTTCTTGTACTTTTTATCATAGGAGGGATTGCAGGTGTTTTAAACTACAGGAAGATCGCAGAAGATGCTGATCGAATTCTTGAAGTTTTGGAAAAAAATGCAGGACATTTTCCGAAAATGATTCCGGGAAACGAAAAAGGGGACAGACATGGGATCTCACCGGAGATCCCTTATGAATCCAGATATTTTTCTGTTCTATTGGATGAAAAAGGAGAGGTTATTTTAACAGATACGTCAAAGATTGTATCCATAGACACAGAAAATGCAATAGAATACGCATCAGAAGTTTGGGCAAGAGGAAAAGAAAAAGGATTTATGGATCATTATCGCTATTGGAAGACGTCTTATGGCGGGGAGATACGTGTTATTTTCTTAGATTGCAGGAGACAGCTGGATAATTTCCTGAACTTTTTGTTTACTACAATGATCGTATCTTTCATAGGGCTATTATCGGTTTTGTTTTTGATGATTTATTTTTCCGGGCGTATTGTCAAACCGTTTTCTGATAATTATGAAAAGCAGAAGCGGTTTATTACGGATGCGGGGCATGAATTAAGGACACCCTTGACGATTATTGAAGCAGACACGGAGGTTTTGGAAATGGACTTCGGTGAGAATGAATGGCTGCAGGATATTCGGGAACAGACAAAAAGACTTGCGGATCTTACAGGTTCTTTAGTTATGCTTTCCCGTATGGAAGAAGGGCAGAATGGAAATTTGAAAGTAGAGTTTCCTTTATCTGATATGGTGGAAGAGGTATGTCATACTTTTCAGGCGCCGGCGAAGATACAGGGAATCTGTATGAAAACTGCGATTACACCTATGATTTCTATAAAAGGCGATGAAAAAGCAATCCGAAGTCTGATAACGATTTTGCTTGATAATGCCGTCAAATATACGAATGAAAGGGGGAGGATTGACGTTACTCTCGGGAAAAAGAAAAACCGTATTTATCTGTCTGTATTTAATACGACAGAATATATTTCAAAAGAACAGACTTCTCGTTTATTTGATCGTTTTTATCGGACAGATATTTCCAGAAATTCCCAGACAGGAGGATACGGACTTGGACTTTCTATAGCAGCGGCGACAGCAGATTCTCACAAGGGAAAGATCATGGCAGAAACAGAAGATGAAAAATCGCTGCGTATTACAGTGACTTTTCCGGGGCAATGATGAATAAACAGTACATGAGAAGCGTCAAAGAGATCTCTGTACTGATAATATCGAATATGCAAAAGGCAGTAAATCTCAGGTTAATAACCTAGGGTTTACTGCCTTTTTAAGATGATTTTGTCTTAAAGTACAATTAAGGTACAGCGTGTACGATATTCCTGTCAATAAAAACGGATAATTTATTTCATCAAGGAGTTTGACGTGGGAAGTTGAAGGTTTTGATGGGATAGAACAGATGGAGGGAACATTTAGATGGAGATGAAGAAACAAAAAAAGATAATAGGTGGGATGATTTTAGTTTTGGCAGTGACAGCCTGCGCCTCTTTTTTTAAATCGGCGGCAGAAGAAATTGCACAGGAAGAAACGTCAGAAATATATCAAAATGAAATAAAGACCATTTATACCGAAGCGTATCAAGATGAAGTGGAAACACAGATTGAAGAAGAAAAAAGCAGCGGAGCATACACAGAGGATAATATGCTGATAAAAGAAAATCCATATGGAACAAATACCTTGTCTTTATACGTTTATTTTACTACGCAGGAGCCGGTATCTGTTTCTTACAATGTTTCAGTTCCGGATTTGTCTATCGGTGACTTTTCACAAACGCCGGAAGGGGAAGGAAGATTTGATACGGAACATGAGTTTCAGGTTATGGGGTTGATACCGGAAGAATGTAATACTATTACATTTACTTTGACAAAAGAAGATGGAAGCGTGGAGATATATTCTTATGTACATGAAATGGGAGAATTGTCCGGAAAAGAGGAGATTCAGCTGAAACAAACAGAAGCAGCCGAAGGGAGTGAAACTGTTTTAGACGGGTTATACGTCGTTTTAGGAAATGACAGTGATGAAGAAGATTTCATGTATTATTACGATAATTCCGGTGTGCTCAGAGGAGAAATTCCGTTGATCGGTTACAGGAGCCACAGGCTTTTATTCCGGGATGATTGTATGTATTACAGTATATCAGAAAGCAAAATTGCGGCGGTGAATCATCTTGGAAAAGCAGAGAAGATTTATGATACGGGTACATACAGTCTTCATCATGATTATGTGTTTGATGATGATGGAAATTTGCTTGTTTTGGCAACAGACACTGAAAGCGACAGTGTGGAAGATCAAATTATTCAGATTAATACGCAGACAGGTGAAGTTAGCTGTGTGCTCGATTTGGGAGAGTTATTTTCTGATTATAAAGAAGAATGTACGGAAAATGAAGATGGAGAATTGGATTGGATACATATAAACACGATACAGTGGATAGGGGACGATGCCGTTTTACTAAGCTCCAGAGAGACTTCGACTATTTTGATGATCGAAGATATTTATGATACTCCTCAGATAACATATATGATTGGGGAGGAGAGTTTCTGGGAAGGAACAGGATATGAGGAATTGTTGCTTGAAAAAGATGAGAGTGCGGGAACATTTTCCAATACGGGAGGGCAGCATTCTGTCACATATGTACAAGATGATTCTTTAAATGCAGGAGAATATTATCTCTATCTGTTTAATAATAATTTCGGAGTAAGTAAGTCGAAACCTGCTTATGATTGGGAACAGATAGAAGGAATCGAAACATCGATGAAAGAAGGAGAGGAATCCTATTATTATAAATATAAAGTAAATGAAAATAATGGAACCTATTCCCTGATACAATCTTTTAAAGTTCCATATTCTGCTTATGTCAGCAGTGCACAGGAGTATAAGGGAAATATTATTATAGATTCCGGTATGCAGGGAATTTTCGGAGAATATGACGCATCGGGGAATATCATTCAAGAATTTGAGATGGAACTTGCCGATGAATATATTTACCGTGTATATAAGTATGATTTTGCGGACTTCTATTTTGAAAAGCAGTAGAAATATATGGCGGGATTTTAAGTAAAATTAAGGTGAGCAGTATATGATCTGTCTGTAAAATATAAAACATATGGAGGAATATTATGGCCTATCAAATGACTTTTAAGCGTTATGAATTAAAATATCTGCTTAATAAGAAAGAAAAAGAAGAGATTCTTCTTGCAATGAAACCGCATATGAAATTGGATGATTATGGAAGAACGGTGATAAGAAATATTTATTTTGACACAGAGAATTTCCGGCTTATCCGGCGGTCGCTGGAAAAGCCGGTATATAAAGAAAAACTTCGCATCCGAAGTTATAAACCGGTACAGATTACGGATCCGGTATTTGTGGAGATTAAGAAAAAGTATAAATCGGTTGTGTATAAGCGCAGACTTCTGCTTCCGGAAAAGACAGTGATGGAAAGTTTTCGGACAGGAGAGCCGCTCCCGGTATGTTCGCAGATAGGAGATGAAATACAGTATTTCCGCGAGTATTATAAAAACCTTCAGCCATCCGTGTTTTTGTCTTATGAAAGGGAAGCGTTTTATTCCTTAGACGGAAGTGATTTTCGGGTAACGTTTGATGAAAATATTCTATACCGCAGAAACGACATTTCTTTAGGAAGTGAAATTTATGGACATCCCTTACTGGGAAAACAACAGACATTGATGGAAATTAAAACATCCGGTGGAATTCCGCTTTGGATGAGTGAAACGCTTACAAAACATCATTTGTATAAAACATCATTTTCAAAATATGGTTCTGCTTATCAACGTATGATGGAAGCGGCTATGCAGGGAGAATACTGTTATGCTTAATACTTTATTTCAAGGGATTTTTGATACAGATATGACCAGTGTGATTTCCGTTTCGGACTTTTTATTGTGTGTGGGATGCGCGCTTGCAGTTGGATTGATCCTGGCGGGAACTTACATGTATGGAACAAAATACACGAAGAGTTTCGTGGCAACGCTGGCGTTGCTTCCGGCAGTGGTCTGTGTAGTGATCATGATGGTAAATGGAAATGTAGGAACCGGCGTAGCAGTTGCGGGAGCGTTTAGTCTCGTACGATTCCGCTCCGTTCCGGGATCGGTAAAAGAAATCGGGGCTATTTTTCTTGCTATGTGTTCCGGTCTGGTAGCGGGAATGGGATATTTGGCTTATGCGTTATTATCAGCAGTGATTCTCGGCGCCATTATGCTGTTGTATAATCGGATGGATTTTGGAACGAGAAAGCATGGATTACGTTATAAAACATTGCACATTACAATACCGGAAGATTTGGATTACAGCGGAGTGTTTGACAAGATATTAAAGCAGTACACTGAAGATTATGAGGTAGTACAGATTAAAACAACAAACATGGGAAGTTTATTCAAATTGACATACAACCTTACGTTGAAAAAACCGGAAACGGAAAAAGAATTGATCGATAAACTTCGATGTAGGAATGGAAATCTGGAAATTACAATGTGCAGACAGGAGACGGTAATCGGAGAATTATAGGAGGCGATGAGAAATGCGGAAAAGAGAAGTTGTATTATTTTTTGTAATGGGATCGTTTTTGCTATCCGGCTGTCATACAACAAATCAGGATATACAGCAAAATACAGACAGTACAGCGTCTGAGAGTACCTCTGCGACGGAAATAGATACTTCTGCTATGTTTTCCGATAGAGACAAAGAGGTCGGATATGAAGAAGAGGAGAGTGTCGCTGTTTTGTTGGCGGACAAGGGATCTTCCTGTGAATCTGATTCAGTGTCGATTGATGAAAACGTAGTGACTATTACAGAGGAAGGGACATACATACTTTCAGGTTCTCTCTCAGATGGAATGGTGATTGTAGATGCGGAGGATACAGATAAAATTCAGCTTGTTTTGGATGATGTATCTATTTCTAATTCTCAGTCGGCTGCTTTGTATATACGGTCTGCAGATAAAGTATTTGTCACTACTGCAGCGGGAACGGAAAATGAGCTGATTAATTTAGGAACGTATATTGCTATAGATGAGAATAATATTGATGCAGCGGTATTTTCAAAATCAGATCTGACTCTCAATGGGGAAGGAATACTTACCGTTACCGCTCAGGAAGGACATGGAATCGTATCAAAAGATGATCTTGTCTTTACAAGCGGTGACTATACGATTACAAGTGCAAAACATGGGATATCGGGAAAGGACAGCGTCCGGATTGCTAATGGTTCTTATAAGATTATATCCGGAAAAGATGGGATACATGGAGAAAATACCGAGGACAGTAGTTTAGGTTTTGTCTATTTGGCAGGAGGTACTTTTGATATTACCTCACAGCAGGATGGAGTCAGCGCCGGCGCATGGCTTCAGGCAGAGGAGGGAACTTACACTATTGTGGCAGGAGAGGGAAGCGCCGGGGTACAGAATCAGGAATTAGAAACGAAAATGCTGCCGGAACAGTTGCCGCAAGATACAACAGAGGAAAACACAACCAGTATCAAGGGAATGAAAGCGTCTGCACAGATTGTATTAAAAGGCGGAACCTATACAGTTGATACAGAGGATGATGCATTTCATTCCAACGGGAATTTTGTTGTCAGTGGAGGTACTTACAGTGTGTCATCGGGAGACGATGGGATTCATGCAGATGGGAACGTTACGATTTCCGGAGGGAGTATAGATATATTAAAAAGCTATGAAGGAATCGAAGGATTGAGTATTGATATTACAGGGGGCGAGCTTTCTGTACTGGCCTCTGATGACGGAATGAATGCAGCAGGAGGAAATGACGGCAGCGGATTTGACGGACCCGGAGGCGGGGGAGATCAGTTTGCGGTTACGGAAGGCGCCTATATTCACATTTCCGGAGGTAAGCTCCATGTCAATGCGTCGGGAGATGGCATTGATTCCAATGGGGATCTTACGGTTTCCGGTGGAGAAACTTATGTTTCCGGTCCTTCTAATGATGGAAACGGAACATTGGATTACAGTGGCAGTGCAGTGATTACGGGAGGAGTCTTTGCAGCGTCAGGATCATCGGGGATGGCGCAAAGCTTTGATGATTCTTCCACACAAGGGTGCATGATGGTCAATGTAGAGGCGCAGGAAGCCGATACGGATATTGTACTTTTGGATGACAGTGGAAATGAAATTTTGAGCTGGAGCGCTGAAAAAACGTATTCATCTGTCATTATAAGCTGTGAGGAAATTAAAGAGGGAGAAAATTATACCGTAAAATGTGGAGAGACAGAACAGAGTGTTACGATGGACAGTTTGGTTTATGGAAGTAATTCTCCGTCAGGAGGAAATCCCGGAGGCGGTCAGAGAGGAGGAAACCGAAAAGAAGATGACATGCGGGAAAAACCGGAAAGAGGACAGGAACCGGGAAAGAAAGAAAATCCGCAGGAAAGTATGCCGCCTGATATGCCATCGGGTGGCAGCACAGAAAACAGTTCCTCGGAAGGAGGCGGCAGCTTATGAAGTCATGGTCAAAAATCGCATTGATTCCGGCATACAATCCGGAGTATTGTCTGGTAGATTTGGTACAGACATTAAAGAAAAAGGGATTTTGGATTTTAGTAGTGGATGACGGAAGTTCAGAAGAACATAAAATAATATTTCGGGATATTAACGATGTAGGAAATGTGCTTATACTTACGCATATAAAAAATGAAGGGAAAGGAAGTGCTTTAAAAACAGGTCTGTCTTATATTCAAACAAATATATCCGATTATTGTATTGTAGTGACAGTAGATGCAGACGGACAACACAGTCCGTCAGATGTGGAAAAGATATGTAAGGAAGCACAACGGTATCCGGGATATCTGATTTTGGGAAGCAGAAAAATACAAAAAGAAACACCGTTTAAAAGTAAATTTGGAAATCGGATCACCCGTATTGTCTATGGGCTTATTACAGGGGTTCATCTTTATGATACACAGACAGGGCTACGGGCTTTTGATAACACAATTCTTTCGGATTTACTTGAAATTCCGGGAGAACGATATGAATATGAAATGAATGTACTGCTGGAATGCAGCAGAAAGCAGATTTTCATGAAGGAGATTCCGATTGAAACAATTTACAGAAATGAAAATGTTGGATCTCATTTTCATCCGTGGAAAGATTCTTGCATGATCTATAAAGAGATTTTAAAATTTTCGGCATCCTCATTTCTCAGTTTTCTTTTAGACTATGGGATGTACAGCGCATTTCTATGGGTTATGAGGGGAACTGCAAAAGGTTTTTCTGTCTTGTGCTCCAACGTCGCGGCGAGAATCATAAGCGGATGTTTTAATTATCACATAAACCGAAAACTGGTTTTTCAAAAAGAAACCAATACGACTGCAATGGCGGCAGAATATGTTTTCTTAGCGGCAGGGATTTTAGCTGGGAATACTCTGATTTTAGAGTTGTTTGTAGGTGCCGGGATGAACCGATATGTGGCGAAACCCTGTACAGAACTATTATTTTTTATGATAAGTTGGTTTGTTCAAAGAACATTCATATTCAAACAAAAAAAGACGAGGATATTAAAATGCTAAAATATTTAAAAATACATTGGATCGGATGTCTGTATAGTATTTTGCTGATCGGTTTTACAGTATATATGTTTATGGATACATTTTTGATTTCAAAAGTGTATCGCTTGGAAGAGAAGACAGAAGGACAGAATATTATTCAAGAGAAAAGTAGATCAGGTGAAGAGCAGGCGACTTCGGAAACAGAGGCTGAGATATCGGAAACATCGTATGAGGATGGGCAGATTTCTGTTACTTTGACAGAATATTGTGAGGCTGACACTACGGTTTATGTAGCAGATATATTGCTTTCTTCATCCGAGTATCTGAAAACAGCCTTTGCACAAAACAGTTACGGAAAAAATGTAACGGAAAAGACATCGGAAATGGCTGCCCGGGAAAATGCCGTATTAGCTATTAATGGGGATTATTATGGAGCGCAGGAAAAAGGATATGTTCTTCGGAGCGGAAAGCTGTATCGGAGTGAAGCAGAAAAAGGACAAGAAGATTTGGTGATTTATCAGGATGGAACTTTTGAGATTATCTCAGAAGAAGATATTGCGGCAGAAGAATTGTTAGAACAAGGTGCACAGGAAATTTTATCTTTTGGCCCGGCTCTTATACAAGAGGGAGATATTTGTGTGACAGAAGAAGATGAAGTGGGAAAAGCGATGGCAAGCAACCCAAGAACGGCAATCGGGATCATAGATTCTCTTCATTATGTATTTGTTGTTTCAGATGGGCGAACAGAAGAAAGCGAAGGACTTTCTCTTTTGGAACTGGCAGAATTTATGGACGAATTAGGGGTAGAAACAGCTTATAATCTGGATGGAGGCGGCTCTTCCACTATGTATTTTAACGGAAAGGTTGTCAACAAACCGACGACCAGTGGAAAGAGTATAAAAGAGAGGAGTGTAAGTGACATTGTCTATATCGGATATTAAAAAAAGCGGAAAAGAAGTAGAAACTATTATATACATCTATTTGTTAGTCACCATATTGTGCGCCGCTTTTGGCGCGGTTTATGAATTGTTTAGTCATGGAGTATTTTCTTATTATATGCTCTATGCGTTTGGTGTTCCGCTATTAGGCGGGGTACTCCCTTTTTATTGCTTATACTATTTTCGCAGAAGAATACCGGGGACAATCTCACGTCGTTTTCAACACTTTGGGATTTCAACCGTAACAGTAGGATGTATTTTTAACGGGATTTTGGAAATCTATGGAACAACGAATCGCTTGACAAATATATATTTTATTATCGGAGGAATGTTTCTTATTCTGGGAGTTTTTCTATATTGTTTGAAAAAGTAGTCGGAACTATGCCGGGAGGTGGAAGCGTGACACAGGAAGAATACTATGGTGATGTATTTGCTTTACTGAAACAAGGAGAAGTATACTTAAAGAAAGTAATGGAAATGTATCCAAATGATAACACACAAGATGAGCTGCAGTCGATTTTATACACAAAGACAAGAATAAAAACACCGGAAAGCATGATGGAAAAATTAAAAAGGCGCGGATTGGAGACAGATTGTCGTACTGCATTGGCAAATACTCATGATGCCATAGGAATCAGAGTGATCTGTTCTTTTGTAGAAGAAGTATATCGTATCGAAAGATGGCTGCAAAAAAGAGAGGATATTGAAATCCTGGAAAAAAAGATTATATCGCTTATCCGAAGGCAAATGGTTACAGGAGTCTTCATCTGATCATACAATTTACAAAATTTGATTTACAGGGAGTTGAAGCGGAAATACAGATTCGTACGATTGCCATTGATTTTTGGGCAACTCTGGAACATCAGATAAAGTACAAAAGAAATGTTCCACATGAAAAGACGATACGGAGGGAACTGAAAAGGTGCGCAGATGAAATTGCTTCTGTGGATTTGTCTATGCAGACTATCCGGGATATTTTACAAAGTGATACATGGAAGCACGTAGATGAAAGAAGTCGGTGAACTGCCGGCATGTAATTATACAATCTTTAATATGTATATAAACGGAAATCATGTAAAATATTGTAAATGATTTATGGAAAGGAGTATAATATGGATATATAAAAAATAAAAGGGAAAGCGGGGAAAAGAATGAGGAAAAAGAAAGTTTTTGCGCTTGCAATGGCGGGATGCATGATGTTCACACAACCGGTATTTGCAGAGGAATTGCAGAAAGAACTTACAGATGCAGTCGTGATATCAGATGACGCACAAAAAGAAGGTAATTTGGATGTGCTCTCTGAAGATGGAGAGAAAACGTTTTTTGTGAACGGTTCGTCATCTGAAGCTGCGGAAGCGGAAAGGGCAAACTTTGCAGAAAGAGCTGCGGAAGAAGGGAAAACAGGAAATTCGGTCTTGCTTGACAGGAATGCCGTCACATATTTGGAAGGGCATCGGGAAATTCCGTGTGAGGAACAAGGAGGAATTTATTTTCTGAATCGGAACAAATTATCGTTGTACAAGCCGGACAGCAATGAGTTGACAGAAGTACATCAGTTTGACAATGTGCAAGATGTTTATGTGGCAAATGACAGACTGTATATATTGGACCGCAGTTCTAATATTACGATCTATAATTTGCTTACGCAGCAGGAAGAGAAGAAACTTCAGTATGGAGATCACGCAAGTTCGATCGGCGCAGATTCAAAGGGAAGGATTTATCTTGCCGAATCGAATGGCAATGGTGACGATTATGATCTGTATCTTTTATCGCCGGAAGGAACGCTTTTATCGCAGGCTTTATCCGAGGAGGCAGTGTACGGTTTTTGCGGCTTCGATGAAAGTAACGGGAACTATTATGTAGATACTTATAATAACTGGCGGTACTGGGGGTATGACCATGATATGCATGCCCTTCGCGCCGGAAATGTAACCGGAGATCAGCTCACCTTTCATAATAAAAAATTGATGATGTATATTTGTCAGTCATATTTCTATGAACGTGAAGAACAGGCCGGTATGCTCGGGGATAAATATATATGCGTAGACAGTACATTTAATTCAAGACTAAAGGTTTGGGATTCTGATGTGTATAAATCAGAAGAACCGGAAGATACGGAAGTTTTCTTCTTACCGCGCAATAATGAAGAAGGAGGAGCGTTTGATCCGAATGCGAGCGTCGGAACACGAACGATCTACCGCGAGGAGACGGATTCTATTGTTACATTTAAAGACAATTCATACATAGCGGAATATGACATCCAAAGCGGAGAAGAGATTTATTCCGCAAAAACAGATTATCCGGTATTCTGTCTGATGGAATACGAAGGCGGGGTTGCAGCGGTTGAAAAATCCGGCGATAATTATTATTATGAATTTTTCCCATGGAAGAAAGCGACCAGCCTGGAAGTGGAAGGAAGCAGCCATACGGTAAATATAGGCGATACATTGCAGCTTACACCTGTGACAAACGGAACAATGGAAGAAGTCTACAGTTGGAAGAGCAGCGATCCGAAAATCGCGAGCATCAACCGGGCGGGACAGGTATTCGGCTGGAGCAAAGGAGAGGCAGTGATCACAGTCAGTACAACAAGCGGTCTGTCGGCGCAGTGTACGGTGACGGTGACGGGAGAACCTTCTGTTCAAGACCCGGATAAAACAGCGACGGTTACAGATGGTTATGCTTCTAATAATCATTCTTTGAATGATTATGCAATATGGAGTAAGACAGTTAATTCTTATTTGATTCCGAATGCAGACGGAACATTTACGAGAGTGGAGCATTGCGGCGGAAAAATGATCGTTGAAAACTATTCTGCGGCAGGCAAGAAGACCGGAAGTAAAACGGTTGCAATGGAGCTGAGTCTGTTTGGCGGATTTTACAGTGGAAGAGATCATAATTATTTCGTGTTCGGACAGGCTAATCCAAATGACAGCGATGAAGAAGAAGTAATGCGAATCGTAAAATATTCCAAAGATTTTCAGAGAATAGGGGCGGTTTCCGTATACGGAGCGAATACGAATATTCCGTTTGAGGCAGGTTCGCTGCGGATGACAGAGACAGCCGGAAAGCTTTATATTCATACATGTCATGAGATGTATACTGACAGCGACGGATTGAATCATCAGGCGAATATGACGTTTGTGATCAATGAAAATGACATGAGTGTAGAACAGTCTTACTATGATGTGCTGAATCTTGCACAGGCAGGATATGTAAGTCATTCTTTTAATCAGTTTATTCAGACGGACGGAGAGAATATTTACAGAGTAGATCACGGTGATTATGCACCGAGAGGAATCGCTCTTATTAAGTCACAGGTTGGCGGATCGATCACTAAAGTCGATTATGCGATTCCGGTTGGTTTAGGCAAGGTGACCGGAGGGCATTACAATTCTACGGGAGCCTCTGTCGGCGGGTTTGAAATATCGTCTGAAAACTGTATTATCGCAGGAAATGCAGTAGATTTCGAGAGCGAAAGTGCCAATACTTCAGACCAGAGAAATATTTTTATCAGCATTACCGATAAACAATTAACTCAAGCGAAAACGGTATGGCTGACAAATTACGATAAGCAGCAGGGTATAAACGTACAGACACCTCAGCTTGTGAAGATCGGAGAGGATCAATTCCTTGTAATGTGGCAGGAAGGCAGTAAATCCGAGGGGAATCTGACGACGAAGATCGTAACGATCGATTCCGAAGGAAATAAAACTTCTAATATAAGGTCAAAATCGATGCCGCTTTCCGATTGTCAGCCCGTCGTAGGACCGGACGGGGTTGTAAGATGGTATGTGACAGACGGCAAGGCTCCGACGATTTATGCGGTCAATCCGTTTGAGCAAAGCCAGTCATATATAAAGGGCGACGTAAATGAAGACGGGAAAGTTGAGATCAGTGATCTGCGCCTGATCCTGCGCAGCGTATGTAAAAAAGTAGAGTTGACAGAACAGCAGAAACTTGCTGCGGATGTGACGGAAGACGGGAAAGTCGAGATCGGTGATCTGAGGAAAGTGTTAAGATATATTTGCCATAAGATTCCTGAGTTATAACAAGAAAAAGGCGTTGATTCGTTTTTTACGGATCAGCGCCTTTTTAAGCAGAAAAAGTTGTGAAAACAGAACTGCTTACAACCGGAACATTAATGATGCAATATTAAAATAAATCAATATAGAAAATGTATCGACAAGCGTTGTGATCAGCGGAGAAGCCATAATAGCCGGATCAAGGTGCACCTTGCTTGCAACAAGAGGAAGAATACATCCGATCAGTTTCGAGATGATAACAGTTGCGATCAGCGAAAGCGCAATGACTAAAGCAAGATTCGGATTATGATACTGGATCAGGATACGAACGCCGTTTGTAAGAGCGAGTACAGCTCCTACAATTATGGAGATACGGAATTCTTTAAAAATAACTTTAAAAATATCTTTAAAATGTATTTCCGAAAGAGCAAGTCCCCGAATGACCAGTGTTGAGCTTTGCGAACCACAGTTTCCGCCTGTATCCATCAACATAGGGATAAAGGATACAAGAAGCGGGATCGCAGCAAATGCGTCTTCATATTTTGTGATGATCGTACCTGTGATAATGGAAGTAAGCATAAGGATGAGAAGCCATGGGATCCTGTTTTTTGCGTGGGCGAAAGTGGATGTATTAAAATAAGTTTTTTCGCTTGGATTAATGGCGGCCATCTTAGTGATATCTTCTGTTGCTTCTTCAACCATAACGTCCATAGCGTCGTCAAATGTGACGATTCCGACCATAAGTCCGTCTTTATCAAGTACCGGAAGCGCAAGCAGGTCGTATTTTCTGAATAATTGAGCCACTTCTTCTTTATCGGTATAAGTTCTTACGGAAATGATCTCTGTTTCCATCAGTTCACTGATCAGAATGCCATCGTCGGTCGTCATGAGATCTTTTGCGCTGACGATGCCGATCAGCTTCCTTTTATCTGTGACGTAGCAGGTATAGATCGTTTCTTTGTGAATACCGGTTTCCTTGATGTGAGCCATAGACTGTGCGACAGTCATAGACTGACGGATATCGACATATTCGGTTGTCATGATGCTTCCTGCGCTGTCTTCCGGATAATTAAGAAGTTGGTTGATCAGCGTTCTGTCAGACGGCGAAACCGTATCAAGAATACGATTTACGAGGTTTGCCGGAAGCTCTTCGAGAAGATCGACAGTATCATCCATGTAAAGGTCATCAAGGAGTTCCTTTAGTTCTTTTTCGGAAAACATGTCTACAAGGTAGGTCTGCATGGAAGTTTCCATATTGGCAAATACTTCCGCTGCCTTATCTTTCGGAATCAGCCGAAATGCAAGAGCAAGCTCTTTATCGTCAAGTTCTGACAGTAATGAGGCTATGTCCACTTCGTTCATTACATCTAAAATGCTTCTCACAGCTTTGAACTGACGCTGGCCGAGAAGCTGTACAAAAATGTCTTTGTTCATGATAAATACCTCTCTTTATGTAATTTTTTTCGATCAGACTGTGTATATGACAACTGACACCGGAGTCCATAACCTCACCACCTTTCAATATGGAACGCACAGGGCGCTTCCGCAAAATAAAAACCGTCATTTTTAAAGTGACGGAATCATAACAATATTTTTACTGCTTTATTTTAGTTTACAGGGGAAAAAGTGTCAAGAAAAACATATGTAAAAATGGATGAAAAATTAAGAAAAATCTGTTATAATCAATAAAGCATATGGCAATAACTAATAGAAAAGAGGATTTATTATGGAGTACAAGATCACAGGCTGCAAGCCGGAGAAATTATTTCATTTTTTTGAAGATATCAGCGCAATCCCGAGAGGATCGGGAAATGAGAAGGGTCTTAGCGACTATCTTGTGAAATTCGCAAAAGACAGAAACCTCTGGGTTTACCAGGATGAAAGTAATAATGTGATCATAAAAAAAGAAGGAAGCGAGGGGGCAAAAGACAAAGCTCCTGTTATGCTTCAGGGACATATCGATATGGTATGCGATAAACTTGCCGGAGTCGAGCATGATTTTGAAAAAGACGGGCTTGATCTCATTGTAAAAGACGGCGTTCTTTACGCAAACGGAACGACTCTCGGAGCAGACAACGGAGTAGCGGTTGCCCTTATGATGACAGTTCTTGACGATAAAGAATTAGAGCACCCTCCTGTAGAGTGTGTGTTTACGACGTCGGAGGAAATCGGACTAAACGGCGCTCAGGCGCTTGATAAGTCTCAGATCACAGCGCGTACGATGATCAACATGGATTCAGAAGAAGAAGGAGTCGCAACAGTTAGCTGTGCCGGCGGACTTCGTGTTCAGCTTACAAGAAAGATAGAAAGAGTGCAGGCAGAAGGAACATTAGTTCAAATAAAAGCAGAAGGCCTTCTCGGCGGACATTCGGGAACGGATATTGATAAAGAGCGTCAGAATGCGAATCTTCTGATGGCTCGTATGGCAGATCATCTTCTGAAAAATACAAAAGGACTTCTTGTGAACTTTGCAGGCGGAACAAAAGATAATGCAATTACAAGAGAGTGTGAGATGTCTCTTATCTATGCAGATTCGGCAGAAGCACAAAAAGCAGAGAAACTTGCATGTGATCTCGCAGAAGTATTTGCAGATGAAATCACATCTTTTGAGCCGGATTTCTCCTGCGAGATCGCAGTGACGGAAGGCCAGAGCGCAATGGCGGTTCAGGAAGAAGATGCAAAGGCATTCGTAAGTCTGATGCGTCTTGCTCCAAACGGAATTTACAGACGAAACATCAAGATGAACGGGTTTGTCGTTGTATCGTCTAATATGGGAGTAGTCAGAACAGAAGAAGATTATATTATGGTTGCGGTTTCTCCCAGATCGTCTGTTGCAAGCCTTCAGGAAGATACAAAATCGCGTTTCGCACTTCTTGCAGAGACGTTTGGATTTGAGATTGAGTACAGCGGAGAATATCCGGGCTGGAGTTATGCGGAAGAATCTAAGATCCGCGATCTGTTTGTAGAAAGCTACCGCGATCTGTTCGGAAGTGAACTTCGTTTGGAGGCGATTCATGCAGGACTTGAATGCGGACTTTTTTCAGAAGCAATTCCGGGACTGGATGCGATCGCAGTAGGTCCGACACTGAATAATGTACACACTCCGGATGAGAATGCTCCGCTTGATTCGCTTGAGCGTTTCTATGAGCTTCTTAAAGATGTTCTTTCAAGATTGGCCAGAGCATAAGAAGAACAGGGAGATTTGATTAAAAATAAGTGTTCTGTAAAAGAATGGGCGGGATCTTGAAGATGCCGCTTTTTCTTTGCGACCGGGAGTTTGTTTCAGATCAGCGCTGGAGAGTAGATATGAATGAGTTTTATGAAGAATTAAAAAAGGTACTGGATCTTTCTGACGGGGATGTTTGGACGGAGACTGTTTTGTGCGGCAAAGATGCCGGAAAGAAGCGGATTCTTTCCGGGATTTTTGCTCAAGACGAAGAACAAAATGAAAGACCGGACGAAAAGAAAAAGGAAAACAGAGAAAAAAGCGGATGTGAAGGCAAGAGCAGAATCTTCCGTGAACGAATCGGAAGAATTCCCCGTCTTGTAATTTGCGGCGGAGGACACGTTTCGGCTGCGGCTACGAAACTCGGGAAGATGCTTGGGTTTGAGGTGACTGTTCTTGAGGATCGTCCGAAATTCGCAGATCATGTAAGAAAAGCCGGAGCAGATAATGTCATTTGCGCTCCTTTTAAGGAAGGACTTGCAAAGATCGGCGGTGACTCGGATACATGGTTTGTCATAGTGACGCGCGGTCACAGATACGATGCGGAATGTCTGGAAATAATCGTGGAAAAGCAAAATGCATATATCGGGATGATGGGCAGTAAACGGCGGGTTGCAATCGTAAAAGATCAGCTTGAGAAAAAAGGTATCGACAGAGAAGATTTAGAGCGGGTACACACGCCGATAGGATTGAAGATCAAGGCAGAGACTCCGGAGGAGATCGCCGTTTCGATCATGGCGGAAATAATCGAAGTAAAAAACAGCAGAGAAAAAGCGGGCGGATATTCAAAAGAGTTGTCGGAGAAGCTTTTTGAAAAGAAAAATGATACAAAAGAAAGTTTTAAGGAACCATCATTGAAAAAAGTGCTTGCGACTATCGTTTCCCGAAAAGGATCTGCGCCTAGAAGCGTAGGAACGAAGATGCTGATAATGGAAGACGGAAGCATAACGGGTACGATAGGCGGAGGATGTGTAGAAAGTGAAGTCATGCAAAAAGCCCTGCTTATGATGCGAAAAGGCGAACCTGTATTTCAACTTTGTAAAGTCGATATGACGGCAGACGACGCAGAAGAGGAAGGAATGGTATGCGGAGGCGTCGTAGAAGTGATGCTTGAGATGATATAACCGAAAAGGAAAGGAGGCAGTGAAATGAAAAGAAAATCGGTTTTTATTTTAAAAGGAAATATTGTATACAGCAAAAATCAGAAAGAATTTTCGATTTGTGAAAATGGATATGTAGTCTGCAAAGACGGAATCGTGGAGGGCGTCTATAAGACGCTTCCGTTTAAATTCGGAGGAAATCCGATACGGGATTACAAAGACGCGCTGATTATTCCGGGATTTACAGATCTTCATGTTCATGCGCCTCAGTATTCGTACCGCGGTCTGGGAATGGATATGGAATTGTTAGAATGGCTCGAAACGAATACGTTTCCGGAGGAATCGAAGTTTTGTGATTTAGACTATGCAGAAAAGTCATACCGGATTTTCGTGAAAAATATGCAAAAGAGTGCAACTACAAGGGCGTGTGTATTTGCGACTCTTCACAGGCCGGCGACTGTTTTGCTTATGGATATGCTTGAACAAAGCGGGCTGAGTACTTTTGTCGGGAAAGTGAATATGGATCGGAATGCGCCGGATTATTTAGTTGAAGAAACGAAAAAGTCGACAGAAGAAACTTTAAAGTGGATTGATGAGACAATTCAGAAAAACTACAGTCGTACATATCCGATCCTTACGCCGAGATTTATTCCGACGTGTACCGATGAGGTTATGAAAGAACTAAAAAAACTTCAGAAACGTTATGAGCTTCCGCTTCAGTCACATTTGTCGGAAAACTTCGGGGAGATCGCATGGGTAAAAGAACTTTGTCCGTGGTCTGAGTTTTACGGAGACGTTTATGATACATTCGGATTGTTCGGTAAAGATACACGTACGATTATGGCGCATTGTGTACACAGCGATGAAAGAGAGATCAGCAGGATGAAAGAAAACGGCGTATTTATCGCACACTGTCCCGAGTCTAATATGAATGTGTCTTCCGGGATCGCGCCGATAAGAAAGTTTCTTGAAGAAGGACTTCATGTCGGATTGGGAAGCGATGTGGCAGGAGGAAGTACGGAAAATATGTTTCGGGCAATGGCTCATGCCGTTCAGGCGTCAAAACTGCGTTGGCGTATTTGCGACGATAGTTTAGAAGCGCTGACGTCAGAAGAAGTTTTCTTTATGGCGACAAAAGGAGGAGGAGAATTTTTCGGGAAAGTTGGAAGCTTTGAACCGGGATACGAATTTGATGCAGTCGTTCTGGATGACAGCAGGCTTGCGCATCCCCAGGAACTTGATATAAGAAGCCGACTGGAACGGATGATCTATCTGGCGGATGAACGGGAAGTAGTCGGAAAATATGTAAAAGGAAAAGAAATCGATCTTTCTTAAGGAAAAGAGAAAAATAAAAGACAAATAAAAGATAAATAAATGAAGAAACAGCCCGCGGAGAATGAAACCTTCGCGGGCTGTTTCTTGAAAAGAATTCGGCTTATCCTTTCGATGTTTAATTTTCTTCAATGACCGCGATTGTTTCCACCTCGCACAAAACTCCTTTCGGGAGATCTTTTACGGCGACGCAGGAACGGGCGGGTTTTCCTGTAAAATATTTTGCATATACTTCGTTAAATGCGGCAAAATCAGACATATCGGCAAGAAAGCATGTCGTTTTTACAACATCTGTAAAAGAAGCGTTTTGGCTTTCGAGAAGTCCTTGTATATTTTTCATAACTTGCTCTGTCTGTTCCCGGATCGTTGTTCCGATGACTTCACCGGTTTCCGGAGAAAGAGGAATCTGACCGGAGAAAAACGCAGTTCCATTTACTACAATACCTTGTGAATATGGTCCGATCGCTGCCGGTGCTTTGTTTGTTTCAACATATTTTAACATTATATCTACCTCCTGAAAAAATATTTTGCATTCTCTTATCATACATCAAAAAATTCGCCTTGTATATATTTTTAGGCGAATCCGAAAGTGTACCGTGCTTGTTTTTGAGGTGTGCTCAGATGAAAAGAAGAGGGGGAAAGCATAATGGGCGATTATTGCATTTCATTATATTTAATGATATTCTAATAGAAGATAAAAGGCGGTATGAACAGGAAAAACGGGAGAGGAAAAAGAGAAAAAATCTTCGGAGATTTTCCTGTATCAAGGAAGGATAAAGATCAGTCAGAAAGAGGAAAAGTAAGATGGGTATACGAGAGACAAAAAAAGATAATTCAGAGTTGTTTAAGTGGGACGGAAAGCCGTCGGCGGGACAGGTATTTCCCCTTGCGGCGCAGCATGTGCTTGCGGCGGTAGTCGGATGTGTGACGCCGGCAATTTTGGTTGCAAATGCGGCGAATAATGCGGGAGGCAATGTAGATATGGGACTTTTAATACAGATGTCTCTTGTCTTTGCGGCGCTGTCTACGCTGCTTCAGTTATATGGAAATAAAATCAGGATCGGATCGGGGCTTCCGGTGATCATCGGCGTGAGTTTTGCTTACGTTCCGACGATGACGGCAATCGCCGCACAGGCAAAAAGCATTGATACGATTCTCGGAGCGATGCTCATAGGCGGCGTGATAGCGATTATTGTAGGATTGACGATCAAACAGATCAGAAAAGTATTTCCGCCGCTTGTGATCGGCACGGTTATTTTTGCGATCGGGCTGTCTTTGTATAAAACAGCGATCAATTATATGGCAGGAAATCCGGCCAATACATATGAGCTCGTAGTAGAACAACAGGGAAAGACGCCGGCGCTTGTGTTTGGTTCCTGGCAGAATTGGGTCGTTGCTTTTGTGACGCTTGCAATCGTCGTTGCGTTAAATCATTATGGGAAAGGTCTTTTTAAACTGGCGTCAATATTGATCGGGCTTTTGTGTGGATATGTGCTCGCGCTTTGCTTTGGAATGGTAGATTTTTCAGTTCTTTCAAGCGCGGGATGGTTTCAGATCCCGAAACCGATGGAGTTTGGTATGAAATTTGAAATATCGGCGATCATACCTTTGGCAATTTTATTTTTAGTCAATTCCATTCAGGCGATGGGAGATTTTTCCGCAACTACAAGCGGCGGAATGGATCGTCTCCCGACAGACAGGGAATTAAACGGCGGTATCATCGGATATGGAATAGGAAATATTATCAGCGCTTTTTTCGGCTGTCCTCCGACGGCAACATTCAGTCAGAATGTCGGCATTGTAGGTACGACGAAAGTGATTTCAAGAAGGGTGTTTGCGACATCGGCGGGAATCCTTCTTGTAGCCGGTCTGATTCCGAAGTTTTCGGCTTTATTAAGGACGATTCCGCAATGCGTGCTTGGAGGCGCGGTCGTTTCGGTGTTTGCTTCTATCGCAATGACGGGAATCCGACTGCTTGTAACGGAAAAACTGACTGCCCGTAATGCAACGGTAGCCGGACTTTCTATTGCGATCGGAATGGGTGTTTCATTAAGCGGCGGATGTCTGGATCAAATGACGCAGAGTATCCACAGCGCTTTGAACCTGAGTATGAATCTTGAAAACTTTCAGGCGATCATAAACAATACATTTGCATCCTCTCCGGTTGTTTTGGCGACAATTTTCGCCGTAATACTGAACTTGATCCTTCCGAAGGAGAAAACGACGGAAAAGGAAACGAAATTACGTTAAGTAAAGAACGAATTATTTTTATAAAAGGTATAAAATCAAGTAGAAAGAAGGGGATTAATGATGAAACGGTTATTCAAAGGAGGAACGGTAGTCAGCGGGGAAGGTCTGAAAAAGATCGATCTTTTGGTAAAAGGGGAAAAGATTCTTGCGGCAGGGAAAAATCTTGAATTTCAGGATGCGGAAACGATCGATGTGAGAGGAAAGCTTCTTTTTCCGGGTTTTATAGATGCTCATACGCATATGGCGGCAAAGTTTAATGATATTACGGCGGCAGACAAGTTTGAAACCGGAACAAAGGCAGCGCTGGCAGGCGGAACGACGTGCATCATAGATTTTGCAGAGCAGAAGAAAGGAAAAAGTCTGAAAGAAGCGATTGACGATAAACGTCAGGAAGCAGAAGGCGAGGCATCATGTGATTATGCGCTGCATCTTACACTGAATGAGTGGAACGATGACGTTGCAGAGGAACTGGGGGAGATTGTAAAAAAGGAGACTTGTTCTTTCAAATTATATACGGCGTATGACATGATGCTGGATGACGGACAGATTTACGAGATTTTTTCAAGGGTGAAAGAACTAGGCGGCATTGTCGGAGTTCATTGCGAAAATCACGGGATTGTACAGTCTCGTTTAAAAGAACTTGAGAAAACAAAAGGAAGAACGGATATTGCGGATTATTCATGGATACACCCAAAAGAAGCGGAAGCAGAAGCGGTGGGGCGCATCCTGAAGATTGCCAAATGTGCGGATGTTCCGGTGATCATTGTGAATTTAAGTACGGCTGCCGGATACCGGGAGATTTTAAAAGCGAGAGAAATCGGTCAGACCGTCTATGTCGAGACGTGTCCGGAATATCTTCTTCTGAATGAGGAAAAATATGCTCTTGCGGCAGAAGAAGCGCGAAAATATGTAACTGTTCCGCCTCTTAGGAAACAGAAAAACAGCGATATATTGTGGGATGCATTGAAAGAAGGAAGGATTCAGACGATAGCGTCCGATCATTTTGGATTTACAAAAGAACAGAAAAATGCAGGAGAAGAGGATTTTATGCTGACGCCTTCCGGTATGCCGGGAGCAGAAGAACGTCCGGCGCTTATGTGGCAGTTCGGAGTGAATGAAGGAAAGATAACGGCAGAGCAGATGTGTGCATATCTTTCGGAGAATCCCGCAAAATTATTTAAATTATATCCGTGGAAAGGGGCACTTATTCCGGGCAGTGACGCGGACATCGTCATATGGAATCCTAACACGGAATGGACGATGACTGCGGCGGATCATCAGTCTGCATGCGACTATTGCCTGTTGGAAGGAGCAGAGATCGAAGGAAGGGCAGAACAGGTTTATTTGAGAGGAAAACTTGTGGCAGAGAACGGAAAAATCATAGAAGAAAAGACAGGAATGTATATCCGTCATGGCGTAGAATAATATGGTGTTTATCTATAAAAATAATGAATTGTGTGAACGTATGTCTTTGTCAGAGGCGCTTTCTGTGAACACATCAGTCATCTCGGTCGTGGGAGCGGGAGGAAAAACAACTCTTTTGCATCGTTTGGAAGACGAGTGTGTAAGAAAAAAACAACATGTGATCATTACGACTACAACGAAGATCATGCATGAAAATAAACCATATTTTTTAGAAGATACATCTATCGGTAAAATAAAGGATACGTTGGGAAAGTTCGGGAGAGTGTGGATCGGAAGCAGGGATTTGATTTCCGGGAAAACGGCGCCGCCTGCAAAAGAAATTTTAGACGAGATCTTTTGGTGGGAGCTGCCGATACTGGTCGAAGCAGACGGAGCAAAACGACTTCCGTTAAAAGTTCCCGCAGAACATGAACCGGTCATTCCGAGTCAAACAGGACATGTTGTTTCCGTATATGGGTTAGATGCAATAGGCAGGACGTTAGAATCAACCTGTTTTCGGTGGGAAAGAGCAGCACAGATCTTAGAAAAAGGCGGAGAAGAGTTCGTTACGGCAAAAGATATCGCGATACTTGCGTCATCGCATAAGGCGGGCAGAAAAGGCTGTCCGCCTTATGCGCAGTATACGGTTGTTTTAAATAAAGCAGACAGTGCATCTAAAAGAGAAGCAGCGCTTGAAGTCTGCAGAGAATTGAATGTTCGGGGAGTGGAAAATATTGTAGTGACATCTTTGCATTCAAAGAAACTTTAGAATAAAAATAAGAGGAAAAAAGTGTGAAAATATTAATTAAAGGCGCAGGGGACCTGGCGACGGGAATCGCATCGAGACTGTACGGAGCAGGTCATCAGATTTTGATGACAGAGATCGCACAGCCCCTTACGGTAAGGAGAACGGTTGCTTTGTCAAGGGCGGTATATGACAGGCGGGCGATTGTAGAAGAGATGGAAGCGGTATCTGCAAAGACACAGGAAGATGCGGAAGCGATAATGGAGGAAGGCAAAATCCCTGTTATAGTTGATCCAAAGGCGGATTGTCGAAAATGGTATAAACCGGATGTGATCGTTGATGCTATTATTGCAAAGAAAAATACCGGAACTAAGATTACGGACGCTCCTTTTGTGATCGGAATAGGTCCGGGATTTACAGCGGGAAAAGACTGTCATTGTGTGATCGAGACAAAAAGAGGTCATACTCTCGGTTCGGTAATATGGGAAGGAAGCGCTATTGCGGATACAGGAGTTCCGGGAAACATAGGAGGATATACGACCGAGCGTCTCATTCGTGCTTCGGAAGACGGGATAATAGAACCGAAAGTCCGAATCGGCGATATAGTCGAAAAAGGGCAGATTGTTGCAGTAACCGGAGGAAAACCGGTTTTCGCCCAAATGGGCGGGATCGTGAGAGGAATGCTGCAGCCGGGGGCGTATGTGAAGAAGAATCTGAAAATCGGAGATATAGATGCCCGCGCGGAGCGTTCCCACTGCGAGACGATTTCGGACAAGGCAAGAGCAATAGGAGGCGGAGCGCTTGAAGCGGCAGAGCGCTTTGAAAAAATAAAAGGGCATTATGCAGTCGTTATATTGGCGGCGGGAAAGGGAACAAGATTCTCAGGGGAACGTGGGGAAAGCAAACTTCACGCAAAGATAGATCAAAAGCCGATGTATATGCATATGATGGATAAAATGCAGGCTTTTTCATCCGTTGAACTGTTTATTGTTACAGGGGATGAGAAGATTATAGAGGAAGCCGAAAAAAGAGGAATCTTTGTTGTGAGAAATAAAGAGCCGGAAAAAGGCATCGCACATTCTGTCGTACTTGGCTTAAAGGCAGTATCTCATAGTTTTAAGAGCGGGACAGACAGAAAATCGGGTGCACCGGACGGAATCCTGTTTTCAGTGTGCGATCAGCCGAAACTGAAAATATCCACAATCCAAAGAATATTAAACGATGCGGCGCTGCATAAGAAAAACGTTATTTGTGCGGGATATCGGGGACAAAAAGGAAATCCGGTTTTGTGGCCGGCTCACTGTTTTGCGGAATTATTAGAATTAACAGGGGATGAAGGCGGCAGACAAATGCTTACAAAATACGAAGAAAAGGTACGTATCATAGAGACAAGCCGGGAAGAACTCAAAGATATCGACAGCAAGAGGGATCTGGAGAATCTGGGGAAAGAAACGGAAGAAAATAAAAAAGCGTAAATAAAAGAAAAGGAAATAATATGAAAAAAAGAGTCATTGCAGTGATTGCTGTTCTCGCCCTTTCAGTTGCCATGTTTGGCTGCAAAGCGGGAAGCGATACCGGAAACGGCAAAAAGCAAAGAGAAGAATCTGCCGGGGATATGGGTACAGAAGGAAAGGCTACGGCAGAGGAGGAAACAGAAATACAGGTTTTTATTGCGGCGAGTCTGAATACAGTTATGACGGAACTTGCAAAGGAGTATCAAAAGGATCATCCGAATGTGAAGATCATATACAACGCGGATAGTTCCGGAACTCTTCTGACGCAGATTGAAGAAGGATATGAATGCGATCTTTTCTTTTCGGCAGCTCAGAAACAGATGGATGTGCTTGAAGCAGACGGATTTCTTGTAGACGGAACGAGAAGTGATGTGGTGAATAATCAGGTTGTCGTTATAACGCTTAAAGACAGCAAAACAAAAGTCAAAGGGCTGGCAAACCTTCAGGATGCAGAGAGCATTGCGCTGGCAGGAGGAAGCGTTCCTGTCGGAAAATATACAAGACAGGCTCTTGTGAATATGGGAATTATCCATACTTCAAACGATCCGGATTCTATTACGGCACAGGAAATTTCCGAAGCGTTTGGAGGAGTTGAGATCAGCGAGCAGGATAACGTAAGCAAAGTGCTGATGGCAGTCGCGGAAGGTTCATGCGAAGTGGGAACGACTTATTATTCTGATATATACGGATACGAAGACGATATTAAGATTTTAGAAAAAGTAAGTTCTGATCTGACCGGAGATGTGATCTATCCGATCGCTCAGATTGTGAATAAAGAAGCTGATAAAAAGCAGACCGAAGCGGCGGAAGATTTTATGGATTTTCTTTTATCTGATGAAGCGGCAAAAGTGTTTGAGTCATATTATTTTGATACGGATATAAAATAGTGTGCATTCAGATCAGGTTAAGGCAGGAGATAATGCATTCGTACGCAAATAGATGTGGAGTATAAATAATGGATGAAGTAACAGAAATATTGAAAAATCTGGATTGGAGCCCTCTGTATATTTCTTTGAAAACAGGTGTGGCAGCTACGGTGATTTCGTTTTTTCTCGGGATATTTGCGGCTGGAAAAGCAGTAAAAGCTTCCCCGGGGAAAAAAGCGGTGCTAGATGGGATTTTGACGCTTCCTATGGTGATGCCTCCTACGGTAGCAGGCTTTTTTTTACTGTTGTTGTTTAGCAGGAGAAGACCGGTCGGAGCATTTTTATTTGAAGAGTTTGGTTTTAAAGTCGTGCAGACATGGATTGGATGTGTGATCGCCGCGATTGTAATTTCGTTTCCGCTGATGTATCGAAACGCAAGAGCGGCAATGGAGCAAATTGATGTGAATCTCGTGTATGCAGGCCGTACACTCGGCATGTCAGAGACGAAAATTTTTTGGAAAATCGTTATACCGACTGCCGGTCCGGGAATTGCGTCAGGAACAATCCTGACATTTGCAAGAGCGATGGGAGAATATGGGGCGACGTCTATGCTGGCAGGAAATATACAAGGAAAGACGGGGACGATCGCTCAGAAGATTGCGATGGTCATTCAGGACGGAGATTATGTTACGGCAGGAATTTGGGTTTCGGTTGTAGTTCTGATCGCTTTTGTCATTATTTTTCTTATGAATTTCATTTCCGGACGAAAGATGAAAAATATCGGGAGGTGGTAAAAGATGGCGATTGATATGCTGATTCGGAAAAAATGGGATAAATTCAGTTTGGATATCAATTTTAAAAGTCAGTCAAAACGAATCGGTATTTTAGGGGCATCAGGCTGCGGTAAAAGTATGACATTAAAAAGTATTGCGGGAATAGAGACTCCTGATAGTGGTCACATTAAGATAGACGGAAATATATTATTTGATAAAGAAACGAAAACAAATCTAAAAACACAGAAACGTAAAGTTGGATACTTGTTTCAAAATTACGCGCTATTTCCGACGATGACAGTAGAGCAAAATATAGCGGCCGGGCTAAAAGGAAATAAGCAGGATATACATAAGCGGGTCAAAGAGATGATTCAAAAGTTTGGTCTGGCAGGTCTGGAAAAACATTATCCAAAGCAGCTTTCCGGAGGACAGCAGCAAAGAACGGCGCTTGCTCGGATTATGGCTTATGAACCGGAAGTTATTTTATTAGACGAGCCCTTTTCCGCTCTTGATCTGTATTTAAAAGACCGATTGGAGCAAGAAGTGCTTCAGATGTTAGAGTCATATATGGGAACTGTGATTATGGTATCACATAATCGAGATGAAATTTACCGTTTTAGTGAAGAGCTTTTCGTTATGGATAAGGGGAGGATTGTCGCATCCGGCAAAACCGAGGAGCTGTTTCAAAATCCGAAAAATAAGACTGCCGCCATACTTACAGGATGTAAAAATTTCTCAAGTATTATCTATATAGATGATCATACAGTAGAAGCAAAGGAGTGGGGAATTTGCTTAAAGACAAAGAGAAAAGTACCAAAAGATGCGAAATGGATTGGGTATCGGGCACATGATTTTATTCCTGTGTGGGGAACAAGGGGAGAAAATATGCTTAAATTTCAACTTGAGAGCAGCGCCCGCCTTCCGTTTGAGCAGAACTATTATATTGCGGCAGAGAATAGAATAGGAAACAGTACAGAAAAAAACGGTGAAAAAGACAAAACTATGATTTGTTGGTTTGTTCAAAGGGAAAAAATGGAAGAAATAGAGAAAAAAGGATTTCCTGACTATTTGTGGATCGATGAGGGGAAAATATTGTTTTTGAATGAATAACAGTCGATCCTTAACAGATAATAAGATACCGCTGTTTTAATATTTTTCATATTTAGGCGAAGTCCGACGACTGTACATACCGACTGCATATACAGTCGTCGTCTCCTTTTATGGAAACAACAGAAACTGAATTTTGATCATGCTTTCTGTTGTTATGGACGATGGGGAATACACTGTTTTGTGTTTCCTATCGTTTTCATATATTTAAGATAACACGTAATTGTGAATGTGATGTGACAATATATGGAAGAAAAATTAAAATTTCTAAAAAGAAACTAAAGTGTATGCTTTTTGACAGTATGCATTATTTCCTGTGATGCCTGCGTCCAACGGTCACGTTCGGCTTCAAACCGCTCCCACAACCATGTGATCGCCAGATCAAGCCCTTCTTCGGAAAGGTCAAAAGTATGACTTTCAATTTGATCTTCCGGCGTTTGTTCAAAACACCATGGTTCAGGATAGACAAAAACGGTGAATGTTGTGCTGTCTCTGCCATTGTCTGAACGCATCATGTACCGCATTCCGTTATGGCTGCCTGAAAAAGGTTCTTTTTTTAAACCGCTGTAAGGAACAAGTCTTTTGTCAATCATAAAAATCTCCCGTTGTTTTAGTGTTTGTCACATCAAATATAAGCTATTATATCATTTGGCGGCATTTTCTGCAAATTCAGTCGTTATAAGATCTTTATACGGAGCTCTTTTTTCAAGCTCCCCGGCGCTTTCTAGGATATCCTGAAGCAGATCAAAGCTGCTTTCTTCAAAAATCAGATTGCTTTTCCACGTGTCTTGTTCATAGTAACGTGTTACGATGGTCGTGATCATCTCAAGTGTTGTTTCCGGAAACTGAGGCTTGATTACAGATGCGGTTTCGGAAGGACTGTGAGAGCGGACATAATCCATTCCCTTTTGAAGCGCGTTTGTAAAACGCTGGATCACATCAGGGTTTTCTTTCAGATAACTTTTTTTGGCGCTGAATGCGGTGTAAGGAACATAGCCGCTGTCTTTGCCAAGCGATGCAATAACATGACCTTTTCCTTCGGATTCAAGAGAAGTCGCTCCGGGCTCAAATTCAATCGTAAAATCTCCGCGGCCATCCGCAAAAGCCGGAGCTGTAGATCCGAAATCAATATTTTGGATAATTGTAAGATCTTTTTCAGGGTCAATTCCGTTCTCTTTTAAAATATATTCAAATACCATTTCCGGCATACCGCCTGTTGGCACCATATCCATGTAAATCATGGTCATATGCTGGGTTTGTTGTGTTATCAGCAAGGTTTTCACAGAAGAAGTTATTCATAATCTCCTGTAAATCTTCCTTGCTTTTCACAATCGTGTATGGTTTTAATGAGTTATCGCTTGGCTCTACGATTCCCATATCTATCATTAATCCGATATAAGGCAATACACTCTTCTTGGATTTAGGATATCCCAAATCAGTAAGTGCCTTCGATAAATATTTTGCAGAGGTGTAACTTCGTTCTTCTTCGTAAATCAGTCGCATGGTGTGGTAAATGATTTCGTTTTCACGACGATTCATTTCCTGTGCAGGACTATACTGAATCAATCCAGATAACCCATATTTTAATTCGATTTCTGGAAGTCCTCCTTCATCCACTTCGATACGCTCGATTAAGATTTCGATATCTTTACGATCAAGAACTCCTTTTTCGATGATTTTATTAACTACCTGCAATGCGTTTTCCATTTTTTCTTTTACATCTTCATTTTCCAGACTGGTATCATTTAATTCTTTTAACTGCATTTCCAATCCATGAATCTGTGAAAGAATATCCTGCTGCAGAGCATCGTAAGTTTCGTTTACGATATCTTCATTGTCATGAGCATTGGATAAATCTCTGACTTTCTGTGTAAAAAGAACTTTTAATTGTTTTTTGCGTTCTAAAATATTGTTTTGAATCTCAGTACGTTTTTCTTCAACAGTTCTTTTTTCAGAGTCAAAATCTTTCATATCATAGGTTGCAATGACTTCTGATAAGGCATTACGACACAGTTTAATATAAGTTACAACGTCTTCCATTAAATCATCTTCTTCAATCAGATGAGCTTTGGAGCAATAGCGCTTACCTTTGGTGTTGTAAGTGGTACAGATATAATACTTACGTTCTCTGCTGGAAGTGGTTCTCTTAATTGGAGTTAAACGACTTCCACAGTCTTTGCAGAACAGACAACTTCCAAATGGATTTGGTATTTCAGAACCAATCCATTGTCCACGACTTCCACGATAATTATTCTTCACACGTTTTTCTTTCATGTCCTGAATCAGATTAAAAGAGGCTTTATCAATGATTGCAGGATGATTGTCTTCAAAAACATATTGTTCATCCTTTGGTACACGCTTGTCTTTTCCGTGAACAGTAGAGCGTGCACGTTTTCGCAAACGGAGTGTACCAATATAAAAATCATTTCCAAGCATATCCTTTACCATAGAATCAGACCATTCGGTAGCAATCTGACGTTTCGTAACCTTTCCTTCTTCCAGTTCTCGTTCGTGACGGACCATGGAAGGAGTCGGAACTTTCTTTTCTGTCAGATGGTTGGCAATCATACGATAGCCGGAACCTTTTAAGTATAGGTCATAGACCATTTTTACGTATTCGGCTTCTTTCGGTACGATTTCTATGATGGATTTGTCTTTTTCATTTCGTTTATATCCAAATGGTGGCTGAGTCATGAGTGTTCCCTCTTTTTGACGAGCTCCAAGAGCACGTTTTATTTTTTTACTGGTATCTTTTACATATCTCTCATTATACCATGTTTTGATACCTATCGTATCATCATCTGCTTGCATAGAATCATAATTATCATCTATGACAATCAGTTGTTTTCCTCGTTCCTGAAAATCATCAAGAAGAAGTAACACTTTGGCATTATGACGCCCGAGACGGGAAAAATCTTTGACAAATACTCGATCTACATCCTTGTCTAAATCTTCCATTAACTGATTGAAGCCTGGTCGGTCAAATTTATATCCAGACACGCCATCATCCTCATACCAGCGGTCGATAACCATGTTACTTTCTGCCGCAAATTGGTTAATTATTAATTTCTGATTTTCGATAGAAACGTAGTTTCGTTTGTCATCATCTCTTGATAGACGTACATATCCAGCGTTCATAGACTCACTTCCTTTCCATATATGAAATATATTAACATGAATAATGTAAATATGGAATATATTTTGAAAGAATATTTGTCAACTGCTGATATTGCAATAGTGATTCTTAATAACCGCCTTTAATCCATCGTGAATATTCTTATCATTCTGTCCATCCAGATATGTGACAACTCGAAATCCCAGTTTCCTATATTTATCCTTTGCTGTTTCATATTCTTCTGTTGATGAAAAATCGTTTTTCCAAAGATAATAGGTTGGTTTACTCAAGTGTTATCACATCCCCTCTGCCTTATCGTTATTTTATGAAGTCCTGTTCCTATTGTTGCAAGTCCCATTTGCAGCTTTATCGATTGAGCCGAGATTCCGGTTTCTTTGGTGAACGGTTTTTCACGTTCCTCTTATGGATGAATCCATAACTCGCCGTTGGTTGCCGAGCCACCCCAAGGAGTTTCACCTATTAGATGTGAGTGTCATTATACAGTGCAGTGATTTCACTTGCTTGCAAGAGTGAAATCACAAACGCCGACAACGAAAACTTGTTTTCGTTGTATGTTACCGCTGATTCCGGTTTCTCTAATTGTCAAGGTGCGAGAGCAATTTCTGCTCTTTTGATAAGGCGAGGATAACACGAATTTTTAAAGTACCCTGGATATTCACGGCGATTGCAATTTGGCAATGGGTATAGGATGAGAAATTGCAAATTTGCAATTGTAGAGTATGAACGGATGAGCTATAATCAAGGAAAAGAACAAGGGGAGATTATACGATGTTAGAAACAAATAGATTGATATTGCGTCATTGGGTAGAATCTGATGCAGAAAGTTTGTATGAATATGCGAAAGACCCTGAGGTTGGTCCGATCGCCGGATGGCCGCCACACAAAGATATTAATGAAAGTTTAAGTGTTATAAAGAATGTTTTTACTGGTGCTGAGTGCTATGCCATCTGCGAAAAAGGGAGTGATAGAGCGATTGGCGCAGTTGAACTTAAATTGAACGGACACACAGATATGACTGAAAGAGATGATGAATGTGAACTGGGCTATTGGCTTGGGAAGCCATTCTGGGGAAGAGGTTATATGCCAGAAGCGGTAAAAACTCTTTTGCGTCATGGTTTTGAAACTCTTGGTATGACAACGATTTGGTGCGGCTACTATGATGGAAATAACAAATCAAAACGTGTTCAGGAGAAAGTGGGTTTTGTTTATCATCATACTTGCAATGAAGTTCCAGTACCTTTGATGAATGAAATCAGGGTTGGCCATACGAATTTTATGACGAAAGAAAGTTGGGAGAGCAAATATGGCGTTTGATTTTAAGAAAGAATACAAAGAATTTTATATGCCGAAGAACAAACCAGCAATTGTAAATGTACCAAAAGCTAACTATATTGCTGTCAGAGGTAAAGGAAATCCGAATGAAGAAGGTGGAGCATATCAAAAGGCAATTAGCGTGTTATATGCTGTTGCATACACATTAAAAATGAGTTACAAGACAGATTATAAGATTGAAGGATTTTTTGAATATGTTGTACCGCCACTGGAAGGTTTCTGGTGGCAAGACGATGTCCATGGTGTGGATTATGCAAATAAAGATGCTTTCAACTGGATTTCGGTTATTCGATTACCAGATTTTGTTACGAAAGAGAATTTTGATTGGGCAGTTGAAACAGCAACGAAAAAGAAAAAATTGGATTGTTCAGCAGCGGAATATCTTACGATTGATGAGGGATTGTGTGTTCAGATTATGCACTTTGGACCGTTTGATGATGAACCGGCAACTGTTGCATTAATGGATGATTATGTGGAACAGAATGGCTATGTAAACGATATGAGCGAGGAACGGTTGCACCATGAGATTTACATGTCTGATGCAAGAAAGGTTGCTCCGGAAAAATGGAAAACGGTTATAAGACATCCGATAAGGAAAGCATAAAATTGAATATGGATTTTTAAGCGAGGTGAAAGAGGTTGAATTATATAGAATACGGAAAAGAAAATAGTGATGTAATTGTCCTCTTGCACGGAGGCGGTTTGTCATGGTGGAATTATAAAGAAGCTGCTGAAAGATTGCAAATGGATTATCATGTAATTATACCTATAATAGATGGTCATGCAGGCTGTGATAAACCATTTACAACGATAGAGAATAATGCTTCGGAAATTATAGAATTTATAAATAATAAATTAGGTGGTTCAGTTCTATTGATTGGAGGATTATCACTTGGAGGGCAGATTTTGCTTGAGATTTTATCTCAACATAAGAATATATGTAAGTATGCAATCGTGGAAAGTGCACTTGTGATACCTTCAAAATTTACATATTCTATGATTAAACCGGCGTTTGGCAGTTGTTATAACTTGATAAAGTATAAGTGGTTTTCAAAATTACAATTCAAATCATTGCGAATAAAATCGAATTTGTTTGATGAGTATTACAAAGATACTTGTGCAATTACAAAGAGTGATATGATTTCATTTTTGCAGGAAAACTCTGTATATTCTTTAAAAGATGGTATTAGGGATTGCGAAGCAATTGTCTGGATTTTTGTGGGAGAGAAGGAAAATAACTCAATAAAAAAATCTGCTAAGCTTATTCATGAAAAATTACAGGGTAGTTTTATACAAATTCTGCCTAATATGTATCATGGAGAGTTTTCAATAAATTATGCAGACAGGTATGTAAGCAAACTATTGGAAATAATAAAGCAATGAAACTTTGAGTTGTGGAATCATAATTACAACAATGTATAAGTTTGGAAAGGATGAATCTATGAAATCATTACCAGCAGATAATATCCATCAACGTCTGAGTGATCTCCGTAATGGCACCGGGAAATCGCAGAAAGAAGTTGCAGATGAATTGAATATACAAGCATCCGTGTTAAGTCGTATTGAACGTGGAGAAACAAAAGCAGTCAGCCATGATTTGGTTATAAAATTTGCAGAATACTATAATGTTTCGACGGATTATTTGCTTTGCATATCGGATATTCGCATCAGAAGGAATGTGGAACTGGAAGAATTGGGATTGACCAATAAGGCGCTGCTCCAGTTGTTACAAGGGAACGTGAATGGAGATATTTTGAGTAGATTGTTGGAGCACCGTTACTTCCCGCAACTTCTTGATACGATTAATTCCTATTTTACGGAAGAACATAATTCTGGATTCGCAAACAGAAATGCTGTCATAGATATGGGTACAGCAAGTTTAAGGGAACTTATCAAAGAAAATCCGGATTGCAAAATTGAAACCCAACATGGGATTCGTGAAATCAATGCTCAAAAGATTACCGGAACAGAGGCGGACATAGAGAAAATAAAAAGTATTTTCCTCGTAATTCTAAAGGACATCAAAAAAGAATTTGATATACCATTTTCGGATGTTAGTTCGGAAGAATTGCAAAAGCAACTGGCTAATATGCGAAAACAGGCATTGTTTCAGAAAAAAAGAATCCAAAGTTTAATGAAACGAATATGGCAAAACTTGTCATGAATATGTTTCAAAATATGGGAATGGATTTGGATGAGTATGAACAGGAATTGTTCCAGAAAATGATGGTGCATATGTTTCAACGTAAACGATAATCAGAATACGTCAGTAAAAAATGAATATAATATATAATACCCTACAAAAAAATACCGTTGACATTTCTGTGTCATTTTTGTATATTATTTGTAGTGGTTGTGCTGTGGAATCTCGAGATGCCCACAGCCCAGGGAGCTCATGCGTGGGCTCCCTTTTTGCAACTAAAGACAAGATTGGAGAAATGCGGCTATGCCGAAGACGTTCTTTACATACGAGCAACAATTGAATAAATTGCAGAATGAAAAGCAGCTTACGATAACAAATCTGGCATATGCTGAAGAAGTTCTTGAAAAGCTAAGCTATTATTCTCTGATCGGTGGATACAAAAATCTTTTTAAGCATCCGGCATCAGGTAATTATATTTACGGAGTTACATTTGAAGAAATCGTTGCATTCTATTATTTTGATGAAGAACTCCGAACATTGTTTTTGAAATATATCCTCCATGTGGAGCGTCATATAAAATCCATGATTTCATACTATTTTTGCGAAAAATATGGAGAGAATCAATCAGCATATTTAGACGAACATAATTACAATCTTTCAAAGAAAAATGCACATGAAGTAAAGCGACTTGTGAATTCGCTTTCAAAATCAATATCTGTTCCAAGCAGCTATGCGTACATAACACATCATGTAAATACATATGGAAACGTACCACTTTGGGTAGCAATGAATGCCATTACCTTTGGACAAGTATCTAAAATGTATCAATATGCACCTACAGATATCAGAACGAAAATCAGTAAACGTTTTGGTGGATTGACAGAAAAACAATTGCATCAGTTGATTACGATTGTAGCCAGATGCCGTAATGTGTGCGCACATGGAGAACGTCTGTATTCATTCAGAATCCGTGAAACAATTCCAGATATGCCACTTCACGACAAACTTAAGATTGTCAAGAAAAAAGGACAGTTTGTAAGTGGTAAAAGTGATTTGTTTGCAGTCGTTATTGCATTGAGATATTTAATAGGGAATGAAGATTTTAAGAAATTTAAAAGGGATTTACTTCGCCTGATAAATGATACATTGAAAAAGTGTCCACACATTTCTAAAGAACAGCTGTTAAAAAATATGGGATTTCCAGAGAACTGGGATAAAATACTAAGATATAAAAAGTAAGCTTTTACTATTTTCTTGATTATGATAAAATGAATAGCAATTGGGGTATGTGTTTGCGGACGCATACTTGGAGGAGTCGGAGAAATCTGGCTCCTCTTTTAATTTTGTTAAAAATGAAAGCCAGAGCTAACAACTCTGGCTTTATTGGGATGAGCATTACATTATTTTGTTTAAAATCAATCTGGAAATAAATAAGCAAATGGCAAATCCGGCAAGAGTAACGAGTATTGTGTTCATTACTACTACGTTTACAGCGCCTGCAAATAAAAGTGCAATGTAGAGAGGAATAAACATTGCATAACCGGCATAAGACCAGCATTTTAAACCTATCATTCTGTTTCGCTCGTCGGATTCATATATTTCTCTTTGTTTTAAAGCTTCTTTGTTTTTCAAAAGTCGTAAGTTTTTGATGATTGTGATAATCGCTGCAGCGATCAGACCACATCCCAATCCCACATAGTAACCAGATGAATAGTCAGCATTGCCGGATGCAAGCGGAATGCAAGTGCCGACATATAACGAAACGCCGCCCAATATTAAGAGTATGATACTATAAAGAATTCGCAATTTAATTTTCTGTTCTATGGATTTTCCAAGTTTTACATTATTAATCAACATATTTTAATCCTCCTCAAATAAAAATATTTCTTCGATTGTTTTCCCAAAATATACAGCGATATCATGGGCAAGAATCAGGGATGCGTTATATTTGCCGTTTTCTAAAGAAATAATGGTTTGCCGTGTTACGTTTACTGCAGTTGCTAATTCTTCTTGTGATATGCGGTGTTCTTTGCGTAATTCTTTTATTCTGTTTTTCATTATTCACCTCCAAAAGTAAAGCTTGCCTTACAATTAAAGTATAGTTGACTTTACATTAAATGTCAAGTTTGTTTTACATTTAGATTTGTCATTGACTGTAGTAATAAAATAGAGTATGATTATTCATACAAATCATACCTTTGGAGGCGCTTATGGAAGTGAACAATGGAAAATACGCATGGATGGTTAAAATTGGAGAAAAAGGACAGTTTGTTATCCCGAAAGAGGCAAGAAATTTATTTGATCTTCAGCCGGGAATGGAAATTTTAGTTTTAGGTGACGAAAAAAGAGGTTTGGCAATTTTGCCAAAGGAAATGCAAAAAGAATATATTGCAAGGATTTTTTCAGAAATGGATTCCTAAAGGATGGTGAATTGATATGAGTAAAATCGTTTTCTTTTGTATTCCGGCACACGGGCATACCAATCCAACGTTGGGAGTTGTGCGTGAATTGATCAGTAGAGGGCATCAGGTTTTTTATTATTCCTACAATATGATGCGTGAAAAGATTGAAGCTACAGGAGCAACTTTTGTTTCTTGTGATGAATATGATCAGGAACAGCGATTGGATGCGAAAGATGCAGTTCGTGTAGGGAAAGATTGGGCTTTTTCCACACAGATATTGGTGGATACTACATTGGCTTTGGATGATACGGTGTGCGAACACATGAGAGAATTAAATCCAGACTGTATTGTTGCAGATTCCATGGCTGTATGGGGAAAGGCTGTAGCGTTAAAACTTGGAATTCCTTTTGTGTCTTCAACAACAACCTTTGCTTTTAATCAATATTCAGCAAAAATAATGAAACAAAGTCTGAGACAGATGTTTGGTATGATTTTTTCAATGACGAAAATCAATAAAAACATCAAACGTCTGCAAGAGAAAGGTTATCCTGTAAAAAGTGTTCTTGATATTATTCAGAACGATAATAATACAGATACGATTGTATATACCTCTCCGGAATTTCAACCATGCTCTGAAACATTTTCAGATAAATATGTCTTTGTAGGTCCGTCCATACGGCCTATTGAAAATATATTTGAGAAGAAGTCGGATAAATTAATCTATATATCAATGGGAACTGTAATCAATGATTCAACAGAGTTTTATAAAAAATGTATAGAAGCATTGGCTAATAAGAAATACCAGGTAATCATGTCAGTTGGTAATTTGATAAATATTGAAGACTTAGGTGCTGTACCGTATAATATTACGATTTCGAGATTTGTAGATCAGATAGCTGTGTTAAGTCAGGCGGATGTATTCCTTACCCACTGTGGTATGAACAGTGTCAATGAAAGTTTATATTATAAGGTTCCTCTTGTAATGTACCCACAAACATCGGAACAGGATGGCGTGGCCACCAGAGTAGAGCAACTTGGTGCTGGTATCCGATTGAAGTATGTAAATGCAAAATCGATTAAAGAGACCATTGAAAATGTGCTACATACCAAATCTTATTATGAACAGGCAGCAAAAATTTCTGAGGGATTCCATAAATGTACTGGTGTAAAAGGTGCTGCAGATAAAATTGAACAGATGTGTAAATAAGTAATCAAATAAGCAAGCAGATTGAAGTTTCTCAAAATGCTTGCTTATTCTATGATGATTTATAACCCCTGCGAATGATAATTCTCTCGATTCACTGATTTTGGGTTTGACTTTTCGTTTATTTCGGTCTTTTTACGATTTAATTTATCCAAAACAGAAGCTCGTGCTTTGATCTTAATCTGCTCCGTTCCAGCCCTTTTCACTTCCGGCTGCATAAGTTTATTCTGGATTTTCAGAAAAGCACTCTGCATAGTATTTTTAATTTTTGCAATCACTCCATCCAATCGTTTGGCTGCATACTCACGTTCTTTTTTAGAGGCTTTTCGTTCCGGAGAGAGCACCCAGTTTTTCGATTCTTCTACCAATCGGATATCTTCCAAGTGGGTTTCTTTTTTGACAGTAGCAGTAACAACTTCAACTGCTTTGTCATAGGCAACATCGGAAACTTCATCAATCAAATTTTCCACGTCTTCGATTTTCATAACTAATTCTTCAAGTTTTTCTGCTTGCAAAGCCAACTGTTCTTTCTGTTTGGCAAGAATGTAATCCTGCTTTTCTAAATATTTACGTCCACCATACTCTGGTTCCTCTTCTAATTGTAATCCATAACTTTTGGCAATATCAAAAAGTAATGCACGACAGGCAGAATCAAATACCATCTTACGATTATTGTTTCGTCCTGCAGGTTTTTCAGGATTTGGTAAATCAAAACCAAGCTTTTCTAACGCTTTTTCCTGTTGTGGAAATAATTCTCCATATTGATTTTCGCAATCAAACACATGACGTTCATGAATGTGAGGCGTACTCTCATCCAGATGAAGTGCCCAATCCAATATGTGAACATGAGTACCAAATCGTTCGGTAATTTCAACCATAAAATCCATAACTACCTGTAATAATATATCTGGTGAAACGTGATTGTCTAAAGTGCCAATTTGATAGATGGTTTCTTCCGGGCAGGTTTTCTTATGTTTTAAGATATCTGATGTGGTGCGATTACGTTCCGGGTGACGATTCTTAATATTACGTTCATTTTGTCCTTCAATAAATCCTTTGTAATGAATAGAATAATAAAGTTCTTCCGCTTCTTCAAATGTGTTTGCCAGTTCACATTCATTTCCCTTATCATAAAAAGTACGATATCCATTGAAGCAATCCCAGTAAATATTTCCTTTTGCCCGTTCTTCATCGATGTGCTCACTATTATTAATATTAAAACTGCGGTCATTGTGCTTGGGATTGTAAGCACCATTTTTCCCGGCACGACCATTGTGTCTTGTTAATTTCATTATGATGTTCCTCCATTCTTTGAAAATTTCCCTGAAAGGGATTTAGACAGCGAAGCTGATTCCTTGCTGCTTTTAGCGTCAAGTAATACCCAGTACTAAGTGGCGAGGCGCCACTGAACTGGGCAAGGCGGCTGCCCTTGACCTGCACAGGGATATTGCATTCCCTGTACCCATGCACAAAGAAATTGCATTCCTCTGTACACCTGCTCCGAAAGAACCAATTCCATCACAATTGAGATTTCATTTCGTTCCTTCGGTTTATGCCAAATCATTCACCGAATAATTAGGCATAAGAAAAGCCGATGCATTGGCTTTTCGCTCAAAATGCATCGGCTGCTTCATCTGACCTGATTGGTCATATTCAGTTATAAAGTTTCGTTGGTTATTTTTGTATTATTTTATGCCAGCGTTCATTTCCTTCAAGAAATCCGTAGGTTTCTTTATCTTGGAAGCAATTCAATAACTCTTGTTTTAGTTGCTCTAAAAATGTGCTGTTTGATTTTTTGAAATCCATGTGTTCATACAATGGGGAGGTTGAAAAACTGGTGATATCATCCAGTGTAGTAAGCATGACTTCCATGGTATCTAATATAGTATCAATATCCTTTTCAGCAGTTGCAAGATCCAGTCTACAGGATATTTCATGGTATTTACCCATTTCAAATAATTTTGCCAGTTCTTCCTGCTTGTCTGTAAAGAAATGTGCTTTATCAAAATTTTGTTCTTCTAAGTAGAGCATGTATAAACTGTTTAAAGTCATACTTAGAATCCCATATTCAGAAAACAAGATTTCTTCATAAAGTTTGTAAGCATCATCTGTTCGGTTTGTTTTGCTGTAAATAATACCTTGTTTTAATTTGCGCTGTGGATTTTGAGTAGAATAATACTGCAAATATTGTTCTGCTGTTTCGTATTGTTCGTTTCGAGAATAATACCCAAAGAGAGAATCGGCAGCACTGGTGCGAAGGGATTCTTCATCACTTTCCAATGCACGCTTATAACAGTTTAGGATATAGTCATCATAATCCATGGCATTTGGAATATCTTTTATCAAACGCTGTGCATCCAGAATGGTTGCCAGCTGCCAAATTAACATTAAGCAATTTGGATAGGATTCGATGATGGATTTTGCCCAACAGAAAACTTCATCATAAGTTTCCGTTTTCAGTTTCTGATCTGCTTCCATAACAATCGAAGCGATTTCTTCTTTTGTCAGATTTTCCTGAAACGAAAGAAGAGTATCAAGGGATATTCCCAGAAGTCGTGCGATTGGCGCAAGCAATGTGATGTCTGGATAAGAGTTTTCATTCTCCCATTTATTCACGGCAGGAGTTGTTACACCTAAACGATTTGCCATTTCTTCTTGTGTCATACCTTTTTCTTTTCTATATTTTCGGATGGTTTTTCCTATCTGCATGATTTAAAGCCTCCTTTGATTTATTAACATCGGCCGCTGTCTATAGTTCAATCATAACAAATTAAGATGAAATCAACAATTGAGCAGATGTTAATTAAAAAGAAATAAATTTAACTAATATTCAATACCCCAAACGTATAATGACAAAATGACAAAAATGATATCCTGTTATATCAACAAACTTTTCATCACTCTCTATGTTCAAGAATATCCACTTGCATTTTGCCATTTTTATCATTTCTGTCATTTACGATAAAGCCAAATCCATCTGTTCAAATGGATTCGTTATTGTATCGTCTATCGTTTCAAAATCGGATTCTTTTACCGAAGTATCTTTAAAATAATACACTCCGTCAGAGAATCGTTTGATCACAAATCCTTTGTCAGCCATATATTCCCAGAATCGAGACTTCCCATGTGGTGTTCGTCCATTGTCTTCGCAGTATTCTTCATACATTTTATACACATCACTGCGTTTCATTTTTTCTCCGCCTTTATGGCAGAGCATATCATCAGTAAAAGCTTTCACGCTGTCAGCTGAACGATAAAGATTAGCGATACATTCTTTGCTATGATCACTTTCAGCGAAATGATTATCTGCATATAACTGTTTCAACGCCAGCATTGCCATGTGAATGGCATAGTCAGATTCCTTGCACATCTTTTCTTTTAGCTGAGAATCTTTTTGTTCTTCTGGAATCGTACGGTTGATATCTAGAACCAGTAGACGTCGATAGTAGGCATTTGTTTTATCATCTAAATTCAAAGGCATTTCGTTGGCTGAAAATAATAGCTTCGCATAGCTGTTAAACTGTGTTGGGTCTTGTCCTTTCTTTTCATAAAGGAGTGTATCTTCTCCAACTGCTTTCTTGATAATATCAACACTTTCCATAGCTGTGCTTGGAATATCTGCACAGGCATTTAATAACTTACCGAATAATCCAGTCGGATAAAATCGTTGATTCAGATTCTGTAAAGACATACTGGAATAATTGCCATTTCCAACGATGTGCTGGATAAATGAAATAGCAATGGATTTTCCAGTTCCACCTTTTCCCTTTATCATCAGAAACTTCTGAAAACGAGTATCTGCGGTCATGCAATAGCCAAGATACTGCCAGAACATCTTCTGGTCAGTTTTATCAGGAATAGAAAAATCCAGATACCTGCGAATTTGTGTTCCACCTGTGAGAACAGTTTCCACTTGTTCCGGATGAAAGGAAAAAGGTATTTGGTTAATCATCAGATATCTTGTGTCATGTTCAATTAATCTCCATTCCATCACGTCAAAATATCCGTTTTGGAAATTTACCCAATGGGATGGCTGATTGTTCAGGTCAGAAAAGTGTTTCTGCACCTGTGTCTGTGATACCAACAGATTGTAAATGCCTTGGATAGTCGTTGCTTTGATACAATCACGAAATATCAGCTTCTGAATGTGAGATTTTAAATGTATGCCATTGCGATCTTCATGGTAACAGCCGTCTTTATAGATATAAGGGGTACTTCCGAGCATAAAAAAAGGAACCGTCTGTATTAGATAATCTACAATCTCCATATCAAATACACCGATTCGCTTTCCTTGTTCGTTGAATCTATGAAATTTATTTAAGTCCGGTTGGTCTGATGGTTTTCCTTCAAAGCGTTTTATAAAATCCGACATAACCGCTTTTAACTCGGGTAAATACTCTGATTTTGCAAGGTATTCTTTCTCCTTGAATAAACTCCATCCCTTGCGATAGTTTAGATAATTATTTTGACAATACACTTCCAGTAAATCATTGATCTTTTTACTGGAACAGGCAGGAACATAAACGTAATCCATTTGACAAGTGCCAGTACAAGCAATTTCATCCATGTATTCAATAAAACTGTCTACAGAATGGTAAGCATCTGATCTGTTTATAAGAAAAATAGCAGGATATCCGGCATAAATAAGTGCATATGCAATATCCAGATTATCTACAAGAAATAGATATTTTTGTTCTGTGGTTTCTGGTTTGGTTTTCATATAGTGTTCTAAAAAACTTTTATTCAATGTAAATCCCTCCTAACGTAAAAAAAGACGCTCCAATCAAGGACCGCCTTTCGATAAATATTTTATTTATATGATGGCTGAATATAAGGCTTTTGCCTTTGTCAGACCATCAATCCAGTTACATATGATAACGATAGACTCAAGATTTACATTGATTTGTGTACGACACCTTTTCTACCGCCCAGAACAGTTTTTCCTTTGAGATCTGCCCACTGAAAATGCTCGTTGTCTTGCCGTGCAACGAGAAAGTTTCCGGCTCGCTGTGTGAGCTGTGCAAAATTAACGACATAGTCGGAAGCTCCTTCGCTGTACATATAAACGGAAGCTTCAGATCCCATAAATCCAATATCGGCTTCTCCGGAAATAACGGCAGTCATTGTTTTATCGGCTCCAAACGGGGATGACAATTTAGGCGCAGACAGATTAAATAAAATCAACATAGTCAATCGTATAATCTGATTTTAAATAGATCTGCCGGATCGTGTTTTTCCAAAAGGCTCTTTTGTTCTCAGGTGTCAATGATCTGTAAATATCCCTGAAATCCTGCTGAAGGAGCGTCTCAATAAATGAGTAGTCAGGCTCGGGATCAACGGTTACGGAGTTTAAATCTTCTTTTTCTTTTTCCAGTGAGTCGTATTCCCGGCTATAATAGTCCCATTCGATTCTTCCTTTCTGAAAGAGTAAATTTAATCGATCCAGTTCCTTGTCGATCTGTTTTTCTGTTCGGACCGGCGGCGCTTTCTTTTTTTGCTGCTTTACGTTTTCTACACGGATTTTGTACGTTTTAAACTCATTCTCCAGATTATCTAAAAGGTAGCTTTCAATCAGATTTTGGCTTACTCGATGCTGATTTGTGCAGATTCGATCAATCATTGCCCTGTTGCATCTGTAGTAACAGTAGTCTCGTTTTTCTCCAGTCTTTTTGTTTACAATGGATTTGCAGCCAGTTCCGCATAAAATCTGTCCGCATTGCGGACATCGGATTAGTCCGGTAAAGTAGTAGACCCTTCCGGATCGTGTATGTCTTATACTTTTTTTGCTGATGTTTTGGATGTGCGCCCATCGTTCCTCTGATAGGTAAGCGGGGCAGTATGGAATCCCGCGGTATGTACCTTTGTAAAATTCACTGGAAAGCATGGTGCGCAGCATACCGTAAGAAAAAGCGGGATCGTAGTTACGCTGTATAAACCGAAGAGTCTGCTGCTTAGCCTGGTGTTTTTCAAAGTAATCGTAAAATGCATTTACCATCTCTTCCTGTTCCGGATCTTTGACCATACATTTCTTTCCATCTACGATTCCTACCTTATAACCGCGCGGCATATTGTTTTCTCCGAAAATGACTTTTCCCTGCCGAATAGATGCTTCGTTCACGAATTTGATGCGCTCGGATGTTGTATCTACTTCGTTCTGTCCGATTGACAGCACAACATTGAGCTGTAGCCGGCCATCCCTAGTCTCCATGTTGATGCCCGGTTCTGAGGCAGATATCCAGTATACACCATATTCATCTAGGATATCTTGTACTTTGTAGAAGTCGGACATGTTTCTAAACCAGCGATCAAGCCGCCAGAAGAGGATTACGTCAATCTTTCCGGCCTTTACGTCTTCCAGCAGAGCATGGATTGCTTTTCGTTTCTTGAGTTCTTTTCTTGCAGTTTTACCTTCATCTGCATAGATACCGGTAACGATCATTCCATGATCTTTCGCATAGCATGCAAGGTATTCGCGCTGAGCTTCTATGGATTTTCCGTGCATCATCTGTTCCGAAGTTGAGACACGGATATAGATCGCGCAGCGTTTGATCTTTTCCGACATGTTATCATCTCCTTATTCATTTGTATGTTTCAATCCGCGCCCCATGCATAGGGACGAGGATACAAAAATAACAGCTATCAAAAACAAATGTTCTGATTGCGATAGCTGACCGAAGATGATACAATATTTTTCGAAAGATATGGTTTTAGTAGACGGCTTTTGTCTGCTAATGTATCTCTTCGGAGGTATTCCAGAGCCGTTCCTGTTGACGCAGGGGCGGTTCTTGACATTTATGGTACATTTGCTATAATGTACTTAACAAGACAGCCGATAGGTAGGTGCAAGCTACCCGATCCGGCGAATCAATTTAATAAGCTACAAAGAATAGCCGTTCAATCTTTACCAGAGACAGGGACGGCTATTTTCTATGTGTAAAAGTCAGAATTGCTATAAGTAAAAACAAAAGGTGCTTCCACTATGGGAAACACCTTCGATCTTAAATTGAATCACAAGCTGGGCGGCGTATCCAGCATCTCAGGTACTCTTTCGAGTGTGTCGGGAGCCTTTCCGACCTTTGCAACTCAATTTATTGTATTCCCATTATAGAGTAAAATATTCTATTTGTCAAATTTTTTAAGCCGTCCGTTTTCTATTCCATGTTTTAACTTTCCGTTTGTTATTGTATGAAGAGTAGCTACATACAAATAGTTCTCTTTCATATCCAGTTTAATACCGATCTGTACATTTTCGCTAAATATTTTAACGAGTTCAAAACTGTCACCAGATTCGTTGGGATTAACACCTATGTAATCTGGAGATGCGATGATAGATGAGATAAATCGGAGATATGGAAGGCATTCAGGATGTCGCTTTTCTATGTGCTTTTCCAACCCAAAAGACTGATAGATCAAATCCTGTTCAAATTGTACTGGAAGGTATTTATTAAATTTCTTGTTATAAGATGCAACAGGGAATATCTTATTATTCATGACTTATCTCACCTCTTTTCCTTTGTGATATTCACCCGTTGAGCTTTATTTTGTTCAAGCTCCTTGCGCTCTACAAGGAGAATCATCCATTGAGCCGTCTTTTGATTAGTCCGCCCTGCTCTCAGGAGGTGTCATTATTTAGTTGTTTCCCTGCTCGCGGTGGAGCAGGGATGAGTGTGGATTATTTTATATTCCAAGAATTTCCACAATTTTGGCACAGACAAACCTTTTCAGTTTTAAAACTTGATTTTTCATTACCTTTTGATTTTTTCCATACAAGATTTGACATACCTAATGTACATACAGCTGTAAGACCTCTAGCAGTGTTATTAATGTGACCCCCGAGACCGTTCCCATGCTTTTTGGTTTTTCCTCCAGTCTGAATCATTTCAATAGTTACGTTCTCACTCCCACATTTTGGACAATTCATAATTTTTCCTCTCTTTCTTTTGTTCCCTGTTCCTTTAACACCACTTTATATAATCGCCGTAGCGGTTATACCTTTTCCATGACTGCCAGATTCGGAATGAAGAAGATAATGTAATTGTCTATCTTCGCATATTCTCCGTATTTTTCTGTGTAGCAGTCGATACATTCCTGTAAAAATTCTTCTGTTACGCCCAGATATTCTGCTGTCTCGTGTCGAGAATGACATCCGGCGCGGAACGCTTGTATAATTCCGGTCAGTCCGATCAGCTTATTATACCCCCACATCCTTGCCTGTCGTTCCTGCTTTCGGTTCTGGGGGTTTGACATATCCATGATATTTCCTACTGTTGTATGGTAATGTCCGAGTTCTTCGGCGAGGACACAGGTCTTTTCAATGGTAGTCATATCCTTTCTAAGATAGATATTTTTTCCTTTTATGCGCCCGTCATAAGTGTGGAAAGGACGTTCTTTTACGCTGAGTCCCTCAGTATTGGCATCATTCAACAAAACATCGTATTTCATTGTTAACACCTCCGGTCTGATTGTAACATATAAAATGTCCAATAAAACGGACTCAATCCAACATATCCTCGTCTTCCTGCCGTTCTTCGTCTGTGAACTCACCTTTTGAGTGGTGAGCGGCGTTTAGTATAGGAATATCTGTTTTTTTGCTTTTGTAATATATAGGCGTTGCTTTTGACAGCATAAGTTTTATATTAAAGGCAATATAGTTGTTTATGGATCCCATAAAAGAGTCAAAGGTTTCGATATCTATTTCGTAGTACACTTCTCCATCAGATACCCAAATTTGATCTTTTCCGCTTACATGAACTTTAAATACTTTGTAGTTGTTTTCATTAAATTTATTTACAATAAATAGCTCCTGTATATCTCGATCGGTATCTTCGGGGAGCGAGAGTAGTTTGTCTGCTGAAATATTGAACGCATTAGCTAAATTTAATATTTCTTCTAACGAAGGAGAACGCACCCCCCTTTCAAAATCATCAATATCTTTTTTGGATACTCCGATATATTCGGCAACATCTGATTGAGATGCTCCATAAGATTGTCGATATGTTTTGATGTTTTCAGATATAATTTCGCTGAAAGTCTTTCGGTTGTCCCACCCCATTAAATACGCAGGAGATACTCCGCCGACTTTTGCGACCGCCTCAATCTTATCAGATGGGATATTTGTAATTAAATTATTTTCGTATTTATATAATGTCTGTTTTGAGACGTTTATTTTATCCGCAAAATCAACTTGGCTCATACCAGTCTTTTCTCGAACTTCTTTTATACGTTCGCCTACTGTCATAAGTAATCCTCCTCTCTCTATTTGAAGTAACTTAATCATAGCACAAAAACGTGATAAAATCAATAAAAAATATCTTGACAAGCTACGAAAATGTGTTATACTAATGGTAACCTAAAAAGTTACGGAGGTGATATGGTGATAAAAACAGATGAACTCAGGGGTGTGATTGCCAAAAACGGATATTCACAGTCTGATGTTGCAAAAATGATTGGTGTTACGCCAAAAACATTCTATGAGAAAATGAAGAATGGGGTTTTTGGAAGCGATGAGATCCAGATTATGATTGATAATTTGCACATCGATGATCCGCTTGCAATTTTTTTTGCAAAAGAGTAACTTTAAAAGATACTTTTAAAAGGAGTAACAATGAACGAATTACAGATTTTCAAAAACGAAGAGTTCGGAGAAGTCCGGACAGTAACTATTGACAATGAGCCGTGGTTTGTAGGAAAGGACGTTGCGGAAGCGTTGGGATATTTAAAGGCAAGAAATGCAATATCAGCGCACATCTCAGATGAAGATAAAAAGGACGCCCCGATTCAGGGCACCCTTGGCGGAACACAGAATATGACCATTATCAATGAATCCGGATTATATGCCCTTATCTTCGGAAGCAAGCTCGAATCAGCGAAGAGGTTCAAACACTGGGTAACATTCGAAGTTCTTCCTTCAATTCGTAAGACCGGCGGTTATCAGATGCAGGTTCCGCAAGGAAAGGAACTTCTGGCACTGGCAGTTCTAGAAGCCCAGAAAACCATCGAAGAGCAGACTGCTCAGATTGAGCGCATGAAGCCAAAGGAGATTTTCGCAGATGCGGTCGCAACGAGCCACACAGCAATCCTGATCGGGGATCTTGCGAAGCTTCTTAAGCAGAATGGCGTGGAGACAGGTCAGAAACGGCTTTTTGTCTGGATGCGTGAACACGGCTACCTGATCAAGCGGAAAGGTGCCGACTGGAATATGCCAACTCAGAAATCTATGGAGATGGGACTTTTCGAGGTGAAAGAGTCTACGGTTAATAACCCGGATGGTTCCGTCAGAATCAACAAGACTACAAAGGTTACTGGAAAAGGTCAGCAATATTTTATCAATAAGTTCCTAGAGTAGTGTAACAGGAAAGGTGTCCAATAAAACGGACAGAAGAGAAAGGAGAGTGAGGAGGTGTGAAAGAAATAGCTGGATTGCACAAATTAAAAGTAGATAACGGTATTTTCTTAGATGAAAAAAGAATTTATGGCATCAGAAAATACTCGGTTGTCCAAAAGGAAGGAGACAACCAAGCAGCTCTGATAATTGAAATGGATGTCACAATTTTAGGAGACAGTCAAGCTGATAACAGCATTGATGAGCGTTGTGACAGATGATATCGCTATTTCGGAAAGTTTTGGTTTTATTGTATTCCAAGCAGAAGGTTTTTCGGTGGCTTCGATAAACTGATATCCTGCCATAGAAATATCTTTAATCAGTGGAAGTGGAGAATCAACATATTTTTTCCCTTTTATGATGATACCTTCATCCATAAGTTTACGAATCCAGTACATCACTTCATTCTTTTCGTATTGTGATAGTTCAGATTCAGCAAACTCAGAAGGAGATAGCGGAACAATATATCCACTTTCATCGGGAATCAGTTTTTCGGACAGAGTTAAGAGAATGTCGCGTATGCAATTTAAATTTAGTTTCATGATATTATACTCCTTTCATAATTATTCCGACTGGTACTCGGTAATTAAAGTATAGGAGATTATCAGAAAAACCGCAACAAGTACAAACAGTGATTCATAAGTTTTAGAGAGGTGGTGTAAGTGAATATAGAAAAAATCATGGAGGTGCTGATCGGACTTCTGGCAGAGCAGGAGAAAGCCGAAATTGAATATACGATAGAGAAAACCGCGTAAGCGGTAGAAAGGAAGGACAAGCATGGAAAAACAATTACCTGCAGCACGGAAGCTGGAGCTGATTCCGATCGGGCGAAGAAATTTTCCGGAAGCGGATCGCAAGCAGGAGAAGCAAAAGATCCGGTACAAAAGAAAAGAAAGAGACAATGCTGCAAGAGGACTGATCGCGGTAACAGTTGCAAGCATGATGTTAAACGCGGTGATGGCTGTGATTATTTACATCCTGCAGGCAGGACCGATCTAAGGAGGTGAGCAAAGAAATGGACGAAGAAATAAAGAAAGACGCCGAAGAAGAAATGAACTGCATCTTGGATCTGCTCGAAGATTGGTGTCTGAAATACGATCGGGATTATGTAAATACGGTCGTACTTGTAAAAAATGATCAGATCACATCGTGGGGAAGTATAGGCAACCAAGAAGACTTTGACGTTTACAGAACAAAAAAGCGCCCATAAGAGGCGGCAGCCTCTAGGACGCACAACTAAACAACCAACATTATTGTAACAGAAAGGACGAGAAAAGTGAAGAAATTTGAATTAACAAATGAATTTGTAACAAATATATTCGGGACAAAGCTGTTCCGCATCCGTGCCCTTGTTGAGTTCGGCGATGTGGAAGCCGGAGAACTTGGCGGGTATGTGGAGAAGGAATCAAACCTTGGTCATGACGGCGATGCGTGGGTGCGCGACAATGCACAGGTTTACGGCGATGCACAGGTTTACGGCGATGCACAGGTGCGCGGTGATGCACAGGTGCGCGGTGATGCACAGGTTTACGGCAATGCATGGGTTTACGGCGATGCACAGGTGCGCGGTGATGCACAGGTTTACGGCAATGCGCGGGTGTACGGCAATGCGTGGGTGTACGGAGATGCACAGGTTTCCGGCGATGCGCTGGTGTACGACAATGCGTGGGTGTACGGCAATGCGTGGGTGTACGGAGATGCACAGGTTTCCGGCGATGCGCTGGTGTACGGCAATGCGCGGGTGTGCGGAGATGCACAGGTTTCCGGCGATGCGCTGGTGTACGGCAATGGGGACTATGCATACGCTCACGGTTTCGGATCTGTCAACCGTACAACGACCTTCTTCCGTCTCAAAGATGGCGGCGTGGGTGTGCGGTGCGGATGCTTCTACGGGACGCTTGCACAGTTCCGGGATAAGATCCGGGAGACACATGGAGAAACAAAGAAGGCACAAGAATATTTAATGTTAGCGGACTTAATGAAACTTAGATTTGAAAAATAGCAAAATACTTTAAATGATGAAAGAAGAACTCTGTAAAAGTTTACAGAACAAAAGAGCGCCCATAAATGAGGCGGCAACCTCAGGGCGCATAGTTAAAAAAATCATTTTTATTTTAGACGGAAAAGAGGGATTTGTAAAGATATGGCAGCAACAAGTTTTGAAATTAAAGAAACCATCCTTTCTCTTCCGAAGAAGAGTGAGACGGATGTTTATCACACAGAATTAAATATCGTCAGTTGGTTTGGGAAAGAACCAAAGCTGGATATTCGTGGGTGGTCCGATGACCACGAGAAGATGACAAAAGGAATCAGCCTCACGGAGGATGAGTTCGTAAAAATTGCCCGTGCAGGGTTAGAAAAATTAGGAGGGAAATAATTATGCAGATTATATTTAATAGTTACGAAGAAATGATGGATTTTATGGAAAAAATTCAGGGGCGTGCGTCGGCAAAGGAAGAGAAGGCAGTTACAACCGCGGAAGAGATGAAACAGCATAGTGTTTCAGAAAGTTGTCAAAGCACTCCTGTATCAGCACCGGTACAGAATGTGCCGTCCGTATCCATGCCGGTTGCTCCGACTGTACCTGTACAGACTGCAGTTCCAACTAGTCGGCACGAGTATACGCGGGATGATTTGGCGCGGGCAGCGATGACTCTGATGGATAAGGGGGGTATGGTTCAACTACAGCAACTGCTTACAAGCTATGGATGTGAGACGTTACAGCAACTTACGGAGGATCAGTTCGGTAGTTTCGCGACATCACTTCGGGGAATGGGGGCGCAGATCTGATGGGACATGATGAAAGAGATCACGCACTCTTAAGTGCATCCAGCGCACATCGATGGCTCAAATGTACGAAGAGTGCTCGATTGGAAGAACAGTTTCCGGATACTACCTCGGAAGCGGCAAAGGAAGGTACACTGGCACATGAACTTGCTGAACTGAAGGTGCGGAATTATTTTAATCCCGGGGACGTTTCCAAACGTAAACTCACCTTTGCAATCAAAAAATTTAAAGAAGATCCTCTGTGGGATGACGAGATGTTGATACATACAGATACTTATATCGATTATATCCGGGATGTATCTATCAAGCTTCCGGCAACTCCGTTTGTAGAAGTGGAGAAACGGGTCGATTTCAGTGATTATGTTCCGGAAGGATTCGGAACTGCAGACTGTATTATGATCCAGGGGAACACTCTGTTCGTAATTGATTTCAAATATGGAAAAGGTGTTCCTGTTTCCGCCGAAGAGAATCCGCAAATGATGTTGTATGCGCTGGGTGCGTATGAAGCATGTAAGATTCTTTATCCGATTGAGCGGATTCGCTTAGGAATTGTACAGCCCCGCCTTCCGGATGGAATTTCGGAATGGGAGTGTACATTGGAAGAGCTCCTGCAATTTGGGGCTTATGCAAAAGAGCGCGCGACACTTGCATTTGCGGGAGAAGGAGAGTTCGCACCTGGAGAAAAGACCTGTAAGTTCTGCCGGGCAAAGAAACAATGCCGCGCACGATCTGACCACAATGTGAAGATGGCGTTCAATTTAGGAGAGCTGCCACCACTGATTACAAAGGAGGAAGCCGGACAACGTCTTTTGGCAATGAGGGACGTAGTTGCATATCAGAAAGACCTGCAGGAGTGGGCGCTGTCTGAATGTCTCGCCGGGAATGAAGTTCCCGGATGGAAGGCAGTGGAAGGAAGACGATCCCGCGACTGGACGGACATGGATGCCGCTTTTGAAAAATTAACTAAGAGCGGTGTTGTGGCAGAAGAAATCCTTTGGGAGAAAAAGCCGCTGACACTGGCACAGGTGGAAAAGACAATCGGAAAGAAAGATTTTGCAGATGCTGTGGGAGAGTTTGTGACCCAGAAACCGGGGAAACCGACACTAGTAGAAGCATCTGATAAGAGACATGCAATTACAAATAAAGTAACCGCACAGGAAGCATTTAAGGAGGAAAATTGAAATGGGAATCGGAGAAGCAACGAACGTAACAACAGGAAAAGCAAGATTAAGTTATGTACATTTATTTAAGCCTTATGCTGCAATGCAGGGGCAGGAAGAAAAATTCAGCGTAACTGTACTGATCCCGAAGACGGATGTGGAAACAATGGCCCGGATCAATGCAGCGATTGAAGCCGCGAAACAAAAGGGGATTACAGAAAAATGGAATGGGGCGTGCCCTCCAATCGTACCGACTCCGGTTTACGATGGAGATGGAGTCCGGCCAAGTGACGGCATGCCGTTCGGAGAAGAATGTAAAGGTCATTGGGTGTTTACCGCAAGTGCGAAGGTAGATTATCCACCGGAAGTAGTGGATAAGATGGGAAATCCGATCATCAATCAGTCAGAAGTGTACAGCGGAATGTACGGACGAGTGAACGTGAATTTCTTCCCTTACTCATTTGGAGGGAAGAAAGGAATTGGATGTGGACTGGGTCCGGTTCAGAAGTTGGAAGATGGGGAAACCCTGTCAGGGGGACACGTATCCGCTGCACAGGCGTTCGGAGCGCCACAGCCGGCATCAGCAACACATCCACAAAATGGGGGAGTTCAGATCAATCCTATCACAGGACTTCCGATGTAATTTTTTGCGGAGTCGAAAGACTCCGCATGTTTAAAAGGAGAAGATACGGATGAGGCATCATCTATCGATAGATATAGAGACAAAAAGCAGCATAGATATTGGAAAAGCTGGATTATATAAATATGCACAGTCTCCGGATTTTGCAATCCTTTTATTTGCCTACAAATGGGATGATGATCCGGTTCAGATTGTGGATCTTGCTACAGGTGAATTGATTCCGGACTGGATACTGGACGAGCTTGTAGATCCGGATACGATCAAACACGCATATAACGCAGCCTTTGAATGGTACTGTTTAAATCGCGCTGGATATATGACTCCTTTGGAGCAGTGGCGATGTACTATGATGCATGGTCTGTACTGCGGATATACAGCAGGTCTGGACGCAACCGGAAAAGCAATCGGACTGCCGCAGGATAAGCGGAAGTTGACAACAGGAAAAGCACTGATCCGATATTTTTGTGTACCATGTAAACCGACAAAGACGAACGGGAACAGATCATGGAACTTGCCAAAACATGCGCCTGAAAAATGGGTGCTTTTTAAAGATTACTGCAAGCAGGACGTAATAACAGAGTACGAGATTTTGAAACGGTTGGAGCAGTATCCAGTTCCGGAAGAGGAAGAGCTCTTATGGCAGATGGATATTCGGATGAATGCGTACGGAGTTCGTGTGGATGAGGAGCTGATCAACGGGGCTCTGGCTATCGACGCGATCAGCAGTGAAAACCTGACGATGGAAGCTATTGATATTACCGGACTTGGAAATCCGAACAGTACCTCGCAGTTGAAAGTGTGGATTGAAAAGCAAATATCCGGAGAAATCTCCGGCTTGACGAAAGAGAACGTAACGGAATTATTGAACCGTAGTGATATATCAGATGAGGTGAGGAGAGTGCTGGAGATACGTCAGCAGCTCGGAAAGACCTCCATTAAAAAATATGTAGCCATGAAAACCGCAGAGGGAGAAGGAGAACGCGTTCGAGGACTGACCCAGTTCTACGGTGCTAACAGAACCGGCAGATGGGCAGGACGTCTTGTGCAGATGCAAAACCTCCCGAGGAATTATTTGAAGACGCTGGACGAGGCTAGAAAGCTGGTAAAAGCAAAAAACTATGAGGGCGTCCGACTGATCTACGAAAACGTACCGGATACACTTTCCCAGCTGATCCGAACAGCGTTTATCCCTTCCGAGGGGCAGAAGTTTGTAGTGGCGGACTTCTCTGCGATCGAGGCACGTGTGATCGCGTGGCTGGCAGGAGAACAGTGGGTAAATGAAGTGTTTGCTACCCACGGAAAAATCTACGAAGCGACGGCGTCTCAAATGTTCCATGTGCCGATTGAAAAGATTGCAAAGGGGAATCCGGAATACAGCCTCCGACAGAAAGGAAAGGTTGCCACGCTTGCACTTGGGTATCAGGGCGGCTCTAACGCTCTAATCGCAATGGGGGCTTTAAATATGGGACTAACAGAAGAAGAACTTCCGGACATCGTGCAGAGATGGAGGAGCGCAAACCCGAGAATCCGTGACCTGTGGTATGCCGTAGAAGAGGCATCGTTACAAACGATGCTGACAGCACAACCGCATGCGATCAACGGACTGATCTTTGCGCTGGAAAGCGATCTTGTGTATGGGCAACACTTCCTTACAGTACAACTTCCGAGCGGAAGGAAGCTTTTTTACCCGAAACCATTTTTACAGGAGAATCAGTTCGGGAAAGCGGCAATCCATTACTATACTGTAGGTCAGCAGACAAGGAAATGGGAAGTGACGTCCACTTATGGTGGCAAAATGACAGAGAATATCGTGCAGGCAATCGCAAGAGACTGCCTTGCGGAAACATTACGAAGAATTGAGAAAAAAGGGCTGCAGGTGGTATTCCATGTCCACGATGAAGTGATCATCGACGCGCCGATGGATGTGACAGTAGATGAAATTTGTAATCTGATGGCAGAACCGATAACATGGGCGCCAGGGTTAATACTGAAAGGCGCAGGATTTGAAAGTAACTATTATATGAAAGATTAGGGGGATGACGGATGCAGCATAACAGAAAATTACACATTAGTACCGCCGGCACAAGAAAAACAAAGCACTGGCCGGAAACAGAAATCCTCTGGTCTGAATTTGTAGACAGGGTAAAAACTCCGGTACGAAGTACGGAGACAGTGGAAGAATATCTTGCGATGCCGAAATACCGACAGGATGAATTAAAAGATGTCGGTGGTTTTGTGGGCGGCACATTTGAGAATAATATCCGGAAAGCTGCTTATGTAAAGGGCAGAGATCTTCTGACTCTGGATATGGATAACATCCCCGCAGGCGGTACGGATGAGATTTTGAAACGGGTATCCGGTTTGGGGTGCGCGGCTTTGGTCTACAGCACAAGAAAACACGCTGGGTATGCGCCCAGACTCCGTGTGATCGTACCACTGGATGCGACTGCGTCAGCGGATGAATATGAGCCGGCGTCAAGAAAGCTGGCATCTTTGATCGGAATGGAATTCTGCGACCCGACTACCTTTGATGTGTCGAGGCTGATGTACTGGCCAAGCTGCTGTAAAGACGGGGAATACATCTTTGAAGTATACGATCACCCATTCTGCAGCCTGTCCGGTCTCCTTCAGATGTACGGAGACTGGACAGATATTTCGCAATGGCCACAGGTGCCGGGAACGGCAGCAATCGAAAAGAGACGGCTTGCGAAACAGGAAGACCCGACTACAAAGCGTGGAATCATCGGCGCATTCTGCCGGACATACACGATCTCTCAGGCAATGGAGAAGTTCATTCCGGGGATGTATGATCCTACGGATATTGAGGGGCGTTATACCTACACTGGCGGGTCTACGGTAGGTGGTGCAGTTGTGTATGACGGGGATCTGTTCCTTTATTCTCACCACGCAACGGATCCGTGTTCCGGCATGCTCGTTAATGCCTTTGATCTTGTGCGCCTACATATGTACGGTGATAAGGATCGGGACGCGAAAGACGGAACTCCTGTGAATAAACTGCCGTCCTTTGTGGCTATGAGCCATTTGGCAGTTGGCGATAAGGGAGTTTCCGATTTGCTTGCGAAAGAGAAGATGGAACAGGCTCGACAGGCATTCCAAACAGAGGAGGGAGAGACAGTATCGGAAGATGATCTGTCTTGGATCTCCCGACTTACCCATGACGGAAACGGGAAAATAGAAAAGACGATCAATAACGCGGTGCTCATCTTGCAGAATGACCCTCTTTTAAAAGGGAAGATTGTGACGGATGAATTTGCAAGCTGCGGCTTGATCCTCGGAAAAGTTCCGTGGAGTGCGGGCGAGGAAAAGCGGAGATGGAAAGATGAAGATGATGCGGGCTTCTATAATTATATGGAATTGTTCTACGGGATTACCGGCAGAGAGAAGTTGGATAATGCACTCCTGATCGTGAGTAGTCAGAACCGCATCAACGATGTAAAAGAGTATTTGAAATCCTTAAAATGGGACGGACAGAAACGGCTGGATACACTTCTGAGCGTGTATTTGGGTGCCGAGGATAACGGCTACACAAGGGCTGTGATGCGTAAGTCTCTGTGTGCAGCAGTGGCCCGGGCGGTCACAGGTGGCGTGAAATATGATTATATGCCAATCTTTACCGGTCCGCAGGGAATCGGAAAGAGTACGTTCCTGCGGATACTGGGAAAAGACTGGTTTTCCGATTCCCTGACTAGTTTTGAGGGAAAAGAGGCCGCAGAACTTATACAGGGAACGTGGATCAATGAGGTGGGGGAGTTGACTGCTATGACAAAGCAGGAGACCAATGCGGTCAAGCAGTTTTTAAGTAAGACAGACGATATCTACCGTGCCGCCTATGGGCGCAGAACGAACAAATACCCGCGTCGCTGCGTCTTCTTCGGAACGAGCAACGAAGAAGAGTTTTTAAAGGACATGACGGGAAACAGACGGTTCTGGCCAGTGGATGTGGGCGTGCACCCGGCAAAGAAGTCCGTGTGGCAGGATCTGCCACAGGAGGTGGATCAGATATGGGCGGAGGCATACACCTATTGGCTGTTGGGGGAACCACTGTATATGACTAAGGAAGAAGAACAACTGGCGGAAGAGATGCAGGAGAGCCACAGAGAGGCATCCGGAAAGGAAGGGTTGATCCGTGAGTTTTTGGAACGGTTGATTCCTACAAACTGGAATCAATTAAGTCTGTCTTCAAGACGGCAGTACTTCGCCGGTAATTTGCGTCTCCCGGAAGGAACAGAGCTTGTAAAACGAGATAAGGTGTGTGCAATAGAGGTGTGGACAGAATGCTTTAATGGAGAAGTACGGTTTATGAAAAAAACAGACAGCATGGAAATCAACAGTATATTGGCATCCATGAAAGGATGGAAGAGGAATAAAAATGTAAGGCGATATGGTCCGCACGGAGTTCAGAAAGGATTTGAAAGGGTGTAAACGTTATGCGTATACCATACGAAAAAATGCGGTTTACGGAGAAAAATAGCGATGTAAACCGAGTAAACGGTAAATTTTTAAAAGTTTACATACTTAGTTGTCAGGAAAACCCAGTAAATGCAAAGGTTTTTAAGTATATGTAAACTATGTAAACCAACTTTCTATAGTAATGAAAAAATATATAGGTTAGATAAATATACCTGTTGTACCTAAATTACCTAAATTACCTAATTAAGATATCTCATTACATATTATAGGGAAGTTGGTTGCGGCAAGCCGGAAAGGGGTGGATATTCTTGAGAAGAAATTTAAAAGGTGTTCGTTCCGAAAAAACAGAAGAAAGTGAGAAAGAAAAATGCTTGATGAAAATAGAGTTCTCTGTGCAGAAATGCTGTTGTCAAAATTTTTTGTGGGGAAGAAAAGTACAACAGCGAAAGAGGCGATGCTTTATGTGAAGGGGATGATGCAGGGAGAAGGTGTTAGAAAAAGTGAGATAAGAGAGGCAAGAAAACGCCTCAGCATAGGAACTGAAAAAGTAACCGAAGGGTACGTATGGTCTTGGGAGAATCCTATTGACCCGGAAATTATGTGGAAAATAAAAAGCGAGGAATTTATGACATGAGAGAAAGAGAAGTAGAAAAAATGCTGGTGGACGGAATCCGAAAACTGGGCGGCAGAGCGTTCAAGTGGGTAAGCCCCGGTAATGACGGTGTGCCGGATCGGATTGTAGTTCTTCCCGGGTTGCCTGCAATTTTTGTAGAGCTGAAAACAATAACAGGGAGACTGACGTCCCTACAAAGGGTGCAGCTGAAAAGATTAAAAGACATGGGGCAGGTGGTAAGAGTGCTGTACGGCGAACACGAGGTGAAGCTGTTTTTAGAAGAGTGTAAGGAGAAATTGAGAGATGGAGTTTAAACCACATGGATATCAAGCATACTGCATCGGCAAGATCCTTGAGATTAAAAAGATCGGATTGTTTCTAGATATGGGACTCGGGAAGACAGTCACGACCCTGACTGCGATCCGTGAATTGAAGTATAACCGGTTCCAAGTGAAAAAGGTGCTGGTGATCGCACCGAAAAAAGTAGCGGAGGGTACATGGACGAAAGAGAAAGATAAATGGGATCACACAAAGATCTTGAGGGTTTCTCCGGTTCTAGGAAGCCAGACAAAACGAATCCGGGCATTAAACACGCCGGCAGATATTTATATTATCAACCGGGAGAATGTATGCTGGCTGGTGGATTACTACCGGAACAGCTGGCCGTTTGATATGGTGGTCATCGATGAGTCCAGCAGCTTTAAGAGTCACAAGGCGAAGAGGTTCAAATCCCTGGCAAGTGTTGGGACGCATATCGACAGGATTGTGGAGCTTACAGGTACGCCTTCCCCAAATGGACTTGAGGACTTATGGGCGCAGGTATTCCTTCTGGATGGAGGCGAACGTCTGGGACGGAGATACACACAGTTCCGGGAACGGTATTTTGATCCCGGGGACAGGGGTAGAGATGTGATCTATACCTACAAGGCAAAGCCGGGAACGGAAGAAAGCATCTTGCAAAAAATTTCGGATATCTGCATCTCCATGAAAGCGGAGGATTACTTACAGCTTCCGGAAGTCACTTATCACGAAATCCCGGTAATGCTGGATGATAAATCAAGAAAAGCCTATGCCGACTTGGAACGGAAGATGGTACTGGAGCTTCCGGAAGATGAGGAGGAGATTAGCGTGACTAGTGCAGCGGCGTTAAGCAATAAGCTGCTACAACTTGGAAACGGGGCAATTTATGACGAAGATCGGAATATCCACGAGGTGCACAACTGCAAGATCGAGGCATTTATGGAGTTGATTGAATCTCTGCAAGGAAAGCCGGCATTGGTGTTTTATAATTTCCAACATGACCGGATCCGGCTGTTGGAAGCACTCAAGAAAACAAAGCTGCGTGTCCGGGAGTTGAAAAATACGCAGGATGAGGATGACTGGAATGCTGGACAGATCGACATCCTTCTGACTCATCCGGCAAGCAGCGCTTACGGACTGAACCTGCAGCAAGGTGGAAATCATGTGATCTGGTTTGGACTGACCTGGAATTACGAGCTGTACACTCAAGCAAACAAGAGATTGCACCGACAGGGGCAGACAGAACGAGTGATCATCCACCACCTTGTGTGTGCGGATACCCGGGATGAGGATGTGATGAAGGCGTTGGAAAAGAAAGATGATGTGCAGGCATGGGTGATGCAGAGCTTAAAGGCAAGGATCAAAGCAATTAGGGAGAAGCAGGTATGACGAATGCACAGAAAAAAAAAGAGGATTGAAAGCCACTGGGATCATCCGGTGATCTGTCCGGGATGTGGAAAAGAAATCAAACCGGATGATGATATGTGGGAATATGTGAGGACAAAGAGAAAAACCAAAACAGATTAAAGAATGGTGGGATAAGCAAGGGTTTAGTATGAAAGCAGAAATTATTAATTCTGACGAAACATTTTTCAAAGAACTTAGTTTTGTTGGCATAACGAGAACAAAGTTGCCGGCACAGATTTATGTGGATGATAGGGCGTATCGATACACAGGACAAACAGTAAAAGAGTTCCTACTTGATTTTACGGAGGTGGAGTGATGAAAATTCCGAAGAAAGTTCAAAGACTTATTGACCGGCGCGAGAAACTTGCAAAGAATTTGATTGACGTATGTAATGAATTAGACACATGGCTTGAAAAGAATGGCGCAGATTTTAATGATTCTGATTTAGTGGACAGCACGGTGACAGGATGCAGGATTTATTGTGAGCCGGAAAATGCAAAAAGTGATGTTGAAGATCATATAAAAAATAGAATGTGAATTATACTTAGGAGATGAACTATATGGAAATATTAGAGAAGATTTTGGAAGAGGTAACGCAATATACAAAAGATGTATACGAATGCGATCTTGACGATATCGTTGAGTATCAAAGAAGAAACAAAGAGGATAAATGTACATATATTGTACAAGGAATTGAAGAAGCAACAGAGTTTATCCGTTCACACATGGATGAAACTATTTCTGAATAGATATTTTCTTTCATACAGAGTGTATGGAGAAAGTATGGAAATAGAAGACATATGAGGTGAATCGATGAAAGATGAAATAAAAAGCATAGTAACAATCATTGAAGAAGTTTGTGAGGACGTTTGCGAAAACTACTGTGAGTACAGAAATACGATAGACGACTACGGCGAGTGTGATATGCAACGAGAGAGCGGCGAATGTCCGTTAGATCGGTTGAATTAAGTTGATTTTAACGGAGAGGTAAAAATGGAAAGCGATGCGGGAAAAGACGGATCACGGAAACGAATGTACAAAAAGTGTTACGACGTAGAGAAACTGAAAAAATATGTGAACGAAGGAAAGTCGAACGTAGAAATAGCATATTTGTTAGACATATCAGTAGCGACAGTTATAGCTGGAGTAAAAGCATATGGATTAAAAGGGATGCGGAAACGTGGTAGACCGAAAAAGGAGATGATACATTGATCAACACAAACGAACCTAGTGCTGCCGCGCTGATCCGAGCGCAGGGGCAGCAGATCCGGAGGGAGACAGCGTGGGAATATTTACAAAGACGATGTGGATTAAGGGGTGATGCGGATGGACAAGAAAAAACTCAGCCAGTTACGGCCACTGAAGAAAGAGCTGGAGCTGATCGACAAAAAACTGGACAGGCTGTATGACCGGCAAGAAAACGTACCGGTAGTGTTAGGAAAAGTGGTTGGGTCAAGCAAGGATTTCCCGTATACGGAAGTTCGGACAAGTGTCCTGATGGATGAGCCGAAAGAGGCGGATGAGATTAGCAAGCAGATACGGATCCGGGAGAAACGTAGAGAACAGGTTGAAAAGCTGATCACAGAGATTGAACAGTTCATTGCGGAGATTCCGGACAGCAGAGACCGGCAGATATTCGAGTTGATTTACATAGATGGGAAAAAGCAGAGGGAGGTTGCGGGTATAGCGGGATATAGTCGTTCGAGAATATCCCAGATAATCAATGGGTATTTGAAAGATTAACACAATTAACAAAAATAGTGTGCTATAATTATTCTAGAGTAATTAGGATAAAGTAATGATTACTTTCCCCATACTCTTGCGTAAACCAAGTAAAGACGTCCTGCATTTGCGGGGCGTTTTTCTGTTGCGTTTATGAAAATTTAACAAAATTGTGAACTTTCGTCGGGCTAGTTGATTTTTATCGAAAACCCGATATAATAAAAGTAAAAGGAAGCTATTTTACCTTGGAGGGAAAAGTAGGCGTTCTTTTTTGCACCATTTAGGCGGAATTTCGCTCTAAATAAGGCAAAGGAGGGAGAAATTATGGCAACATCCACATTCGGCAAACAGTTCGCTGTGAAACCGGAGAAAGCACATGATTTTGTGAAAGAAATGACTAAGAAAGTGACTCCCACACTGAGTAGTGATTTCAAAACTCACTTAAAACATGAAAAAGATTTGAAAGAAAATCTTCGGAGAGCACTTAAGTAAATGATTGAATATTTAGTTGTACCAATGGGAGAAATAGTAAACAAAGGGTACGATGCAGAAAAAATCGAAAGTGCATTTAAAAAGTTCTCTTGTCATCGTGAGATTGATTTAGAGGACTTTTTAGTGCATAAAGCTATACCTTATGAAAATACTAATTATGGGAAAACATACCTTCTAGTTGATCAAAAACAACTGGAAGACGGAAAGTTCAGGGTATTGGCATATTTTACGATAGCTCAGAAGTCGTTAGACATTTCAATCCTATCGAACAAGCGGAAGAGGAAAGTTCTCGGTAATTATCCTGGAAGAGATAAGTTGGAATCAGTTCCGGCATATTTAATTGGCCAGCTTGGAAGATGCGATACTTGTTCTAATGAAGAATTGAGTGGTCAGCAGATATTAAATGAGTGTTATCATGCTATAAGCCTGGCTGCAAAGGTAGTCGGTGGGAATCTAATCGTTCTTGAATGCAGGGAGCATATGTATGATAAGTTTTATGAGGGTCAGGGGTTTAAGAAGCTGTATGATGAGCTGAATGATGAAAGCCTATATACCCTTTATAAGAAAATTGATTTTACTGATTATTGGAATACATAGAAATTAAGGCACCCTCCGGGGTGCTTTTCTAATGCAAAATTTTAAGTAGAGGAAGGTGGTGACGTGGCGAATTATGAAAACATAAAAGATAAAGGATTTGATCATCGAACAACGGACGAACTACGGATTATTACATCAAAAGGTGGTAAAGCAAGCGGAAAAGCTCGGCGCCGGAAGGCAGACTTCCGGAAGACGCTGAACATGCTGCTTACCGCTGAAATAGATAGTGAAGAATGGAAGCCGGTTCTAGAGGCACTTGGTGTTGAGTGTACTTTAGAGTCAGCTCTTTTGATGGCGCAGATAAAGGAGGCTATGCAAGGGAATACCAAGGCAGCCACCTTTGTTGCAAAATACTCTGGCCAGTCTTCTGAGCCTGACGAGAACCGGTTGAACCGTGAAGCAGATACAGAGCTTAAGAAAGCACGCAAGCAGGCGGTTACTGGTGAAAATGAAACGGAAGAGGCTCTTGATAAATTGGATCAGATACTAAAAGAGGTGCGTGATAATGCAGTTAAGCAAGAAACAGAATGAGTATATTGTGAATGCGACGCATCGTTGGAATATTAAATCCGGAGCTGTGCGATCTGGAAAGTCTTATGTCGACACTGCGTTTGTGATTCCTTTCCGGATCAGAGAGCGTGCAGGCAAGCCAGGATTAAATGTGACTCTTGGCGTATCGAAAGAGTCTATCGAACGAAATGTTTTGCAGCCGATGCGAGAGATTTATACAGACAAGTTGATCGGAACGATCAATAACCGGAATGTAGCGCGGATCTGCGGAGAGGATGTTTACTGTCTAGGAGCAGAGAAAATTAGTCAGGTGGCAAAGATCCAGGGAGCCAGTATTAAATACTGCTACGGTGATGAGATCGCAAAATGGAACAAAGAAGTATTCCAAATGCTGAAATCTCGTCTTGATAAACCATATTCCTGTTTTGATGGTTCCTGCAACCCGGAGAACCCCACACACTGGCTAAAAGAGTTTCTAGATAATGTGGAGCTGGATATTTATCTGCAGAGATACACCATTTTTGACAATCCGTTTCTCCCAGAAGAATTTGTGCAGCAGCTCTGCAAAGAATACGAGGGTACAATCTACTATGATCGGCTTATACTAGGAATGTGGAAACGTGCAGAGGGGGCAATCTATAAGCGTTTTGCGGATAATCCGGATGCATACCGATGTGAAGTTGTGGATGAGCTGTCGCTGGATCCAAAGCATAAGCAGTTCCGGAAGGAAGATATCACATCTATCGAGATCGGATTGGACTTTGGTGGAAATCAGTCCGGTCATTCTTTTGTTGCCAGAGGATATACAGACAATTACAGAGATGTAATCGCACTAAAATCCCGTAGAATCATGGCAAAGGATGAAAATGAGGATATAGACAGCAATATGCTGGACAAGATGTTTTGCGACTTTGTTGGAGAAGTGATTGAAGAATATGGGGTTGTTATCCGACACGGAGATTATGTGGAATATTGCAATGTGGAAACCGTTTATTATGATAATGCGGAGACGGTTCTTGGAAATTCTATCCGGAACGCAGTGGAGAAACAGTATCCTTGGATATCGGTTCGTAAGGCAAAAAAAGCAACGATAAATGACAGAATCAGATGTACCGTCAAGCTCATGGGAGCAGGGCGGTTTTTTATTACAAAAGACTGCGAAAGCTTGAAGACGGCATTTTCGGATGCAGTTTGGAATAAGGATGTGAAAGATAAGGATGATCGCCTGGATGATGGCAGCACAGATATCGACAGTTTGGATGCGTTTGAATACACGATCGAGCGTGATATGAAATACCTGATTGAAGAGGTGGAAGATGTTTGAGGGATTAAAAAGATTTTGGAAAGGATTTATGCGTATGTTTGGATATACGACATTAAAACAGATCGTTGGTAAGGATATTACTCTTTCTGGCAGTATGATCAATGCGATAAACGAATGGAAGCAGATGCTGAATGGACAGGCGGATTGGATCACTGACAGCATTGTATCTTTGGGGATAGAAGAAGGCATTTGTCGTGAATTTGCCGATTGCGTTCTGGTGGAAATGGAAACCAGCGTGAGTAATGAGCGTCTGGATAAGATATATCAAAAAAATATCGCAAGGTTGAATGAAAATTTACAGGAAGGACTTGCGCTCGGTTCGTTTGTCTTGAAACCACTTGGAGGGGCTACGGCGGAATTTATTCCAGCGGATAAGATTATTCCGATTAGCTTTGGGGATGATGGAAAGCCGAATGACATCGCATTTTTAACTGTAAAAAAGGTTGGAGATGCAGATTATTTCACAAGATTTGAACGGCATTATTTTGTGAACGGAAATTTAACTATAGAGAACCGATGCTTTCACTCCCAGACAGCGGATGATATTGGACTTCCGTGCAACTTAGAAGCAGTGGAAGAGTGGGGGGATATTGAGCCCGGCCCGGTTACATATCCGGGTATGAAACGGATGGATTTTGGATATTATCGGAATCCGATTAAAAATAAAGTTGATGGTTCGGCATGCGGTGTCTCTGTATACGATTCGGCAACAGATCTAATTAAAAAGGCGGACATCCAGGGGGCAAGGCTTGACTGGGAGTATGAATCTGGGGAACGCGCCATCCATGTGGATAACAAAGCATTGAAACAGGATAAATCAACTAGTAGATTCGGAATGGCAAGGCTAAACAAAAGGCTTTATCGAGGATTAAATCTGGAAGCAGGGAAAGATCAGGAGCTTCTGAAAGAGTATTCTCCGGAAATGCGAGACGAAGCCTTTAAGCGTGGACTTGAAGAGTATAAGCGAGAAATTGAATTTTCTGTTGGCTTGGCTTACGGAGATTTATCGGATGTGCAGGAAGTCGCTAAGACAGCAACAGAGATAAAAGTATCAAAGAACCGGAAGTATAACCGGGTAACGGCAATTCAGAACAATCTGTATGATTGTCTGGAAGATTTCGCCGCAGGACTTGCCTTTTACAACAGCATGTTGAATTCCGGGTATGAATTCTCCTGTAAATTCAACGATTCTATTTTGACAGATGAAGAGACAGAAAGAAAGCAGGATATGGCAGATGTGGCGGCAGGCTTTATGCATCACTGGGAATATCGTATGAAATGGTACGGTGAAGATGAAGAGACTGCAAAGGCAAATGTTCCGGAGCAGAATCAAGTTATGGAGTAGGTGATCTAATTGCGAGGAGACTACAAGAAACGGTTGTCCCGTCAGATCGAGAAACACTTCTCTGATCTAGAAATTCGGATCATGGAAGATATCGTTCGCCGGATCCGAAAGACGGGAAAAATAACGAGCACTGCTGACTGGCAGATAAACAGATTGCGGATTCTGGGATATTCTTCTGAGGACATTGAGCAGATGTTGAAAGAAACACTGAATAAATCTTATCCGGAGATGTTTGAGCTATATGACAAGGTAATAGACTGGGAATATGTTCGGAATAAGGAAGTATACGAACAGGTTAATGCAGAATTTATTCCTTACGAAGAGAATGAGGAGTTGCAGCAGATTACAGAAGCTCTTATTCGGCAGAGCGGAGATGATCTGCAGAATATTACAAAGTCTTTGGGGTTCTATCTTGATTACGGTACCGGAGAGAAAGTTCTTACTCCACTGGCGCAGGTGTATCAGAAATATCTTGATGCTGCTTGTATGGATATTGTTTCGGGAGCATTTGACTATAATACAGTCATAAGAAGGGTAGTAACGCAGCTGACCAATAGCGGGCTACGGCAGATCGATTATGCATCCGGAAGAGCAAACCGAATCGATGTGGCAGCTCGTAGAGCCGTTATGACTGGGGTATCGCAACTGTCAGGAAAGATATCTGAAATGAACGCTGAAAAGCTCGGAACGGAGCATTTCGAGGTGGAATGGCACGCCGGAGCTCGTCCAACTCATGCGGTGTGGCAGGGCAGAGTATATAGCAAAGAAGAACTTACGACGGTGTGTGGTCTTGGAACTGTGACCGGGCTACTCGGTGTGAATTGTTATCATATGTATTATCCTTTTGTTCCCGGCATTTCTGTTCGGAACTGGACGGATGAATGGCTGGAAGAGCAGAATCGCAAGGAAAACACGCCGAAGAGCTTTAACGGCAAAGAATATACTCTGTATGAAGCAAAGCAACGTCAGAGACAGATGGAGACCTGTATGCGGGCGCAGCGTGAAAAGGTTGAGCTATTGAAGAAGGGTGACGCTGATCCGGATGATATCATGATTGCAAGAGCCAAGTATCAAGGGCAGTTGAATGAGTATAGCCGGTTCTGTAAGAAGAGGGGGCTGACAGAAGAAAGAGAGCGTATCTATTACGATATGCGCGGAAGAGTAGCCACAAATTCAAAGAAACAGAATGCGCGGTATGCAGCTGACATGATTCGAAATGCAGATAGAGATTCAAAGCAGTATTACCGGTACAGAAATATACTTGGAGATGATGTCGGCAGCCTTGCTGATTTCCGGCAGATGAAGTATAATGAACCTAAAGAGTTTAATTTGTTGACAGATTATAAAAATTCTGTTGCAAACGGAATGATATCCCCATTATCCGGATTTAAAAACTACAAAAAATTGCATGACAGAATAGAAAAAGAGCTTGTTGGCATGAAGACATCCAATGGGATAAAGATTTCAGGACAGAGCAAACATTTTATAGAACGTGTCATAGGTACAAAAGGAGACCCGAAGACCGAGAGACCAAGAAGTGGAGTTGATATTGAGGATATATGGTATGCACTTTTGTACGGGGAAGTCAGAACAAGAAAGAGAGATCCTGACAGTGTTAAATTTGTTACAGATAGGTGCATTGTATCGGTAAATCCCAATACAGGAATTTTAATTCAGTGTAATCCGCAGTAGGAGGCGATGATATGATCATAAAATTAAATAATGAGATGTCGAAACTTCTCTTAGAAGAAGTTGAAGATGCACAATCTTTGATTTTAAGCCAAAGGAAAATAGATTCTGATGCAAAGGAGTTAGAAGTGTCCGATATAAAAGAACTGCAACTTTTAGTAAACGATGAAATTGTATATAGAGGTTTAGATCATCAAGAAACTGTTAATAATTTAGGTAAGAAGTTGTATAGACTGTATGATGAAATTCTTCATCAGAGACATTCTAGTAATTAATACCATTCATTCTTCGGAGTGAGTGGTATTTTTATACCCATTTTTAAGAAAGGAGGATTGTCATGAAACTTTTTGAACAGGATGTAGGAAAGGAATGGTGATCCAGTTATCTCCCGTTGAGACGCAGGGTGACGCGTCATATTTTATTGTCTTTTTCCGGCAGACGTAAAAGAACGGAAGAAAGGAGAGTGTAACATGAAGGCAGAATTTTTAAAAGGACTTGGATTGGAACAGGATGTTGTTGACAAAATCATGGCAGAAAATGGAAAGGACGTTGCTGCGGAACAGGCAAAGACTACAAAAGCCGAGGGAGAGCGTGACAATTACAAAGACCAGCTTGCAACTGCAACAGAATCTTTGGAAAAGTTCAAGGATGTAGATCCGGCAGCCATGCAGAGTGAAATTGAAAATTTGAACAAGCAGTTGAAGGATAAGGATGAAGAATACGCTGCAAAAGAAGCAGACCGCATTTTCTCCGATACCGTCAAAGAGGCTATCAAGTCAGCCGGTGGAAGAAATGAAAAAGCAGTCATGGCTATGCTTGATATGGAAGCATTGAAAGCATCAAAAAACCAGTCTGAGGACATTAAGAAGGCATTGGAAACCGTGAAGGAGTCCGATGCTTATTTGTTTGGTTCTGACGAACCATTTATGAACGCAGTCGGAGCAACAGGAGGCAGTGCCGATGTTGGTGGAGATAATCTGTCAGCAATCAGAGCAGCTATGGGACTTCCGGCAGAAAAATAATTTTTAGAAAGAAAGAGGTAAAAAGATATGGCAAATACGATCGCATTAAGAAAAGCCTATTCCACAATGATGGACGAGGTCTACAAATTGGCATCCCTTACAGCGGTTTTGGACGGACCGAACGAGCTCGTAAAAGAGGGTGCAAACGCAAATGAAATTTTGATTCCTAAAATGACGATGTCCGGTCTTGCAAATTATAATAAGCAGACAGGATATGTTGCAGGTGACGTGACACTCGAGTACGAGACTAAGAAGTGTGCTTATGATCGTGGTCGTATGTTTACTGTAGATGCGATGGACAATATCGAATCTGCAGGCGTTGCCTTCGGTCGTCTTTCCGGAGAATTTTTGAGAACACAGGTTGTTCCAGAACTTGATGCCTGGAGACTTGCAGCTTATGCAGGATATGCACCATCTACAAATAAGGTTGCGGAAGCGATTGCAGATGCGAAAGCTGGGATTGCAGCGATTAGAAAAGGCAAAACCGTTATTAAAAATGCGGAAGCAAAGCCGGAAACTTGTTATTTGTACATTTCCGCACAGCTTAAAGGGGACATCGAGGATCTTGACACTACAGCATCTAAGAAGGTGCTTGATGGTTGGGCAGGTGTTATCGAGGTGCCAGAAGGACGTTTTTATGACAAAGTGACTCTTACAGCTTCTGGAGCCGGTGGATTTACAACAACAGGTGGTAAAAAGATTGATTTCTTAATTGTTGACAAGAATGCAGTAATTCAGAATCAGAAACACACTGTATCTAAGATCATTACACCGGATGCGAACCAGGATGCAGATGCTTGGAAGTTTGGATATCGTACCGTAGGTATCGCAGAAGCGAAAGATAATAAGAAAGTGGCTATCTATGTGCATACTGCAGCAGCATAAGAATGGGGGATCGTATGCAGGAAGTGATTTACAATTATTATACGGATCATTATGGAGGGCGTGTGATCCCTGAAAATGAATTCTCGTATGTGATCAAAAAAGCGGAAATGTATCTGCATTCGTTCACTTTTAATCAACTCGAAGGACAGCCTTATGACAACATTGTAAAGAATTGTCTCTGCGATATGGCGGAGGCAATCTACAAAGTTGAGAAACAGGGCGATGAGAGTGTCAAGAAGTCGGAGAGCACGGACGGATATTCTGTATCTTATGTAACTGAGATTGCAGACGGTCAGAACCCGCAAGAAGTATTACGTAAGAAACTGTACGGTATTACAGAATGTTATTTAATGAATACCGGATTTTTATATCTGGGGGTGGAGTAATGCTGACTAATACGGGTATTACGATTTTCAATGCGTTTTCGGATAAGAAGTCTAAGAAAATCGTGTATGTTCCTCATTACATTGACGCCGTATGGTTTCATGCGGATCAGAAGACAGAGATTGTAAATGGTGGGTTGAACAGCGCTGATGCGTACAAAATTCGCATACCGTATGAGAAATGCGAAAACTGGATTTCAGCGTCAGAATTCCGGAAGAGCAGTGGCGTCTCAGGCAAATGGACTGTGCAGAATGGTGACTTCTTTATGATTGGAAGATGGACAGGGGAAAACGTGAGCGGTATTGATGAGATACGCAAAAATGCAGTCGGCATTGTCGGTAAAGTATTGAATCATTCCGAGAATTTCTTCGGCGGTTCAAAGCACATCCGGATAGGAGGGGGATCTTAATGGGGGCACGAATCAGAATGCAGATAGACCCTGCAGATAAAATCTTGCTCAAGAGAAGTCTGAACAAGAACGGGGAAGGACAGAGGTTCTTTACCCATGAAGTACGCAGATTATCCGATCCATACGTTCCGAAACGATCCGGTAAGTTAAAGAATACGGCGGTAGAAACAAAAACAAGCATTACCTACAACACTCCTTATGCGAGGAGACAGTATTACGAACATAAAGGTGATGGGTTGCGTGGATCACACTGGACAGAGCGGATGTGGGCAGACCGAGGCAAGGAAATTGTCCGGTCGGTAGCTGCTTTTTGTGGAGGTAAGACAAAATGAGCGTAGCGGTAAAGGTAAAGGAATTTATAGAAACCTGCCCTTTTTTGAAAGAATTTGAGCAGGCAACATTCCCAGTAGTGAATATGGATGTACTCGAAGATCAACCAACGATGTACAGCATTGAAGAAACTCCGGCAGACCCGATCGTAAAGAGGTATGCAAATGGAGATTCCGTGAGGCAGTATGTATTTTCACTGTGCTCCAGAGAACTGTATGGACCGGCAGAAAATGAGGACACTGCGAAGTTTTATGAGAAATTCTCTGACTGGCTGGAGGACTGCACAAGAGATGGAATTCTTCCGGTATTATCCGGTCAGTTACAGAGTAAATCAATCAGGGCAACAACAAACGGTTATCTATACGATAATGAGGGAACAAGTTGCCAATACAGGATACAATGTCAATTTATTTATTTTAAACGGAGGTAGAACAATGGGTAGTAGCGAAGGGACTCATGTGATGGCAGCAGCTGTTACAGCAGGAACAAAAGGTGGAGTAGAACAGAGATATCAGCAGCCGGATTATATTGATGTGAGTGGGGGGACTGGGTCTCCGCAGTATGAACTGCTTGGGTTTGGAGTAACGCAGTTGGATAATTCTCCAGCGGCGAAGACATCTTCTAAAAGATACGTGAATCAGAAGTCAGCAACGCAGTCCATAGGATCTTATGAATGGACAGCACCATTGGAATTTGACTTGATCCGTTCGGAAAAAGCAATCGCCTTTATTGTATATATCGGAGAGAATGAGAAAACCGGAGCAGAAGCAGAGACACTGTATGTAAAAGTCTATATGAACAAACCGGTTGCTGATAAACAGAATACATTCGAAGCAAAGCGTAGAAGAGTGGCAATCGAAGTTGCTGACTTTTCAGACAATGACGGAGAGATTCAGGGTTCTGGAAATCTTCTCGCTGTATCTGACTGGGTAGAGGGATCGTTCGACACAACGACAAAGACATTCACGGAAAAAGGCACTGCGGCGTAATTTTGAGATGATCTGAGAAAGGAGATATGCGAGATGCAGATTCATGGAGTAGAGCTGGATTTTCATTTATACGATGAAGATAAGGCAGATGTGAAAAAACGATATTTTGAAGAACTGAAGAAAATGGGTGAAATCAAAAAAGAAATGCCGGCAGGTACTGAGGTAGAAAAAAACAGGTATCTCTGCAGCAGGATCAAGGGTATGTTTGACAATGTATTCGGTGAAGGTACTGGGGAATCGGTATGTGGAGAAGGAAATGATCTGCTCATGCACTTGGATGCTTATGGGCAGCTTGTCACGGAGCAGATTCGACAAAATGAAGTTTATGAAAGAGTGATGGATTCACTGAAGAAGGTCGGCAAGTTTCCGGCTCTGAGATCATGAGCACCTTAACAGATTCTTTCCCGGAGAGTGTAACAGTGAGCGGTGTGGAATATCCGATACATGCGGATTTCCACACTGTTTTACGTTGCTTTGAAATACAGGGAAGAAAAGCGGAACTGTCAGAGGATGATCTTCTTTTCATGCTGAGATTGTTTTACAACGTAAAGCGGATGACCGTAACGGAAGAGCATATCGATCGGATGTTCTGGTTCTTTTCGTGCGGAAGGGAAAAGGAGAAAAAGAAATTTCCGAGGAAGATTGCAGGGATCAATGACAAGCAGCCGTTTGACTTTGAGGAAGACGCAGATCTGATCTATGCGGGATTTATGCAGCAATACGGAATCGATCTACAGGAATCCGATATGCACTGGTGGAAGTTTATGATTCTGCTGGAAAACCTCGGAAACGGTACGAGGTTGCAAAAGGTGATGGAGTACCGGACGATCGACACAGGGAATAAGAATTTATCCAAAACCGAACAGGAATTTTACCGGGCGATGCAGAGATATTATGGATTAGAACAAAAACTTCCACCGATGAGCGAAAAGGAAAGATTGATTGAAGAAGCGCTGATTCACGGAGGAGACGTGAGCAAATTGTTAGGCAGGTGGTGAAATGGCAGACGGAAAAGTTGTAATCGAAACCGATTTGGATTCGTCAGGGATAGAAAAAGGGTTAAAAAATACCGAAAAATCAATGAAGGCTCAAGCGGCAACTCTTGCGGCAGAATATCGGAAACAGGGAATGAATGCGAGCGATGCATTCAAAAAAGCGTGGAGTGAAATTGAGCGATCATCTGGTATGTCGGCAACTTCTGCATATAAGCATTGGGAGTGGTCGAGTATCAGTATCAGTGGTGCGGTGGAACGCATAAGCAATGTTGCTAAAAAAGGATTAAAAGTAGCAGCCGCCGCAATAACAGGAACAGCGACGGCACTTGCCGGAGTCGCAACTGCGGCAGCCAAAACCGGCGCTGATTTTGAGTCGCAGATGTCGCGTGTAAAAGCAATTTCCGGCGCAACTGGGGAAGAATTCGAAAAGTTAAAGGCACAGGCGATCGAGCTTGGCGCAGAAACATCGTTTTCGGCATCACAGGCGGCAGAAGGGATGGAAAACCTTGCGGCGGCAGGATTTACGACAACGGAAACAATGGAGGCAATGCCGGGGCTTCTTGACTTGGCAGCGGCATCAGGAGAGGATTTGGCAAGTAGTTCTGACATTGCAGCGTCCGCCCTGCGAGGTTTCGGCATGGAGGCTTCAGAAGCGGGGCACGTGGCAGACGTCCTTGCGGAAAATGCGAACCGGACAAATTCATCTGTGGCAGAAACCGGAGAGGCGATGAAGTATGTAGCGCCTCTTGCACGGTCAGCAGGACTATCTTTTGAGGAGACAGCAGCGGCAATCGGTATTATGGCGAATGCCGGAATACAGGGAAGCCAGGCAGGAACAACGCTCCGCGGAGCAATTTCAAGATTGTCCAAGCCGACAGATGATATGCAGAATGCTATGGATGAACTAGGTATTTCTTTCTACGATGCAGATGGGAAAATGAAATCCTTGTCTGAACAGGTTGGAATGCTTCGGAATGCAATGGCCGGAATGACGGACGAGCAGAAGAATAATTATCTTGTTACTCTTTATGGACAGGAATCGCTTTCGGGAATGTTGGCGTTGATCAATGAGGGCGAAGGTAAAATCAATGAACTGACAGCGTCTTATCGAACCTGTGACGGATCAGCGAAAGCTGCGGCTGAAACGATGCAGGATAACTTAAAAGGTGCGGTGGAGCAGCTTGGTGGATCAGCGGAAAGTCTTGCGATCGTCTTCTACGAAGAGGTGTCAGGAGGCTTAAAAGAGGCAGCACAAAGTGCAACAGAAAGTGTAAATAACATTACAGACGCATTGACAGATGGAGGAATTGCAGCGGCTGTGAATGTGGCGGGAAATGAATTTGCCGATCTTGCAGTAGCAGCGGCATCACATGCCCCGGAAATGATCGATGCGGCGGTCAGCTTTATCGAGTCGTTTGCATCCGGTATTGTAAACAATAAAGGGAAATTGCTTGGAGCTGCCGGGGATGTAGCAGACGCGCTGGCCAGTGGTTTGGCGGAGCTGCTTCCGAACAGTTTACGAAAACCGGCGGAAGATGCAATCGATGCACTTTCTGAATCGCTGAGATCAGGCGGGTTGAAAAAAGCCGGGAAAACGGCTGTAAATACGTTAGAAAATGTAATCGATGTTGTAGGGAAACTGGCAGATGCTGCACTTCCTCCGCTTACGAAAACCTTAGATTTTGCCGGAGATCACTTGGATTTGCTTGCCGCATCTGCAACAACAGCTTTTGTAGCATTTAAAGGCTATAAGGTATTGACAAGTGCAAATAAAGCAGCCAAAACTTTGACAGCAACAGCGAAGATGTTGTCCGCGGCGGAAAAAGCGAATGCTCTTCAAGTCCTTGCAGCCTCCGGAGCGCTGACAGCGAAAGAGATGGTTGTTGGTGTGTGCACCGGAAAGATTAAACTTGCGACGGCGGCGCAGGCTGCTTGGAACGCAGTCATGAAGGCAAACCCGATCGGACTGCTCGTTACTGCAATCGGCGCGCTCGTGGCAGGCATCGGCGCTTATGCACTTACACAGAAGCGCGCAGCAGCTGCTACAGGAGAACTAACGGAGAAGCAAAAAGAAAATATCGAAGCATCTAAGGAAGCAATTAAAAATATCGAGGAAGAGGCAGCTGCGCGTCAGAAAACGATTAACGCCAGCACTGTGGAAATAGATCAAGCTGAGTCCTTATGGAACGAGCTGACAAAAATCACCGATGAAAATGGGCGTGTAAAGGATGGTTATGAGGCAAGGGCAAATTATATCGCAGGTGAACTGTCGAGCGCGCTTGGAATGGAGATTGCTCTTACAGATGGGGTGATTAGTAACTATCAGCAGCTTACGGGATCGATCCATGATCTGATTGCTGCGAAAAAAGCACAGGCGGTTATGGATTCGATGGAAAGCGAATATGCACAGGCAATCCAAGAGCAGGCTGAAAATGTAGCAAAATTGGCGCAGTCCTACAATGATGTAAACCGACTCCAAGATGAGAAGCTTGCACTGGAAGCAGAAGCGGCAGAATTAGCGAAATCGACAAACTATGCGGATGCAAGCAGGTACGCTGAAATCAAAGATGAATTGCAGGGCGTCAATAATGAACTGAAAGTACAAAAAGAAGCTTTCGAGGAAAATCAAGCAGCTGTAAAAGATAATCAGAAAGTAATCGCTGATTACAACAAACTGACAGAGGCTGTTATGAGTGGCAGTACAGAGGAAATTAACAGCGCATTGGCGGAAATACAAAGCGGACTGGATACGACTTTGGATTCCGGGTCAAAAGCAGCTCTTGAACAGGCGCAGACAACTGGGGATTCTTTATTGTCGATCCTTACGGCACAGGAGCAAGGGCTTGCAGAGGTGCAGCAGTCTACGATTGATAGTACTGCGGATGCGATGGGAGTTGCACTTAATACAATCGGATCATCTTCCGAAAATATGAAATCGTTGCTTGAAAGTGTCGGTTCAGATGGCGCACAGAAATTGCTTACCGCGATGAAAAATGCAGATCTTGCGGGAAATCTAAGCGAGGAAGCGAAAAGCGGAATGCAGGCGATGATCGCGGCAATCGAAAGCGAGGATGGAACACTTAAGTCAACCGGTAAGGATTCGGCGTCAAAATATGCGGAAGGAATGGAGAGCCAGTCGCAACGCGCAAAGACAGCAGGTAGAACAATCAGTGACAGCGCAGATTCAGGGGCAAGGTCAAAAACAGGATATGATGCAGGATACGGGTTTGGTTCAGGATTTGTGTCCGGAATCCAAGCGTGGGTCGGTCAGGGGGTTGCGGCAGCCGCAAATTTGGCGGCACAAGCGTTAGAGTCTGCAAAAACAACGATCGACTCCAATTCCCCTTCAAAAGAAACGATGAAGCTCGGCAAGTATTTCGGGCAGGGTTTTGAGCTTGGAATTGCCGGTGAGAAAAAGCGTGTAAGAAATGCATCGAATGATCTTGCAAATGTAGCGCTGCAATCGCTTGATATGTCCAGTGTGACAGATCGGATGAGAGGAACGATGGCGTTGAATGCTGCGAGGGTAACAAGATCCTTTGGAATTGAAACTAACAGTATGATCTTAAATAAACACCAGGCGGAAATGATGCTGCACTTATCCGATACAGAAATAAATCGGCTTGCAAAAGCGGTTGGGAAATATACTGCAGCAGGAGTGCAGAAACAAAAGCCTGCGCCAATTTATTTGGGAACAGAGAGGATCGACAAGCCACTGCCGAAAGGAGCGATACCACGGATATGATAAAAGCATACTATGAAAATTCTAAAGGAGAAATACTGAATCTGCTGTCTTATCCATTTCTTACTGCAGAGGCTGATTGGTTTGACGCAGAATGGGAGGATGATATCGGGGGATTTATCAGGACAGTGCAGCTTGATGTTTTTGGGAAGAATGAGGAGGATGTATCCCAAAATATGGAGCAGTTATATCGTGTTCTTGGTGCGGATGCCGAAACCGGAAAATTTGGAAAGCTGTATGTGAATGATACATTTCTTCTATGCAGGATCAAAGCGTCGAAGAAAGTCACTTGGAAGTCATTTACTGTAATCGAAACCGAACTGTCATTTACGGCAGAAAAGTTATCATGGGTGATGGTGGAAAGCAGGTCATTTTATCCGCAGACAGAAGCCAGTGCTTTAGAAGGCTTGAATTTTCCGTTTAATTTTCTTTTTGATTTTACGGACGCGCGAAAAGGAACTGCAGTATGGGAAGTTGATCATATCGGATCAAACGATTATCAGATGATAGTGTATGGTCCGTGTTTGAATCCACGTATCTTAATTAATGAGCAAATTATTGAAGTTTTTGTGACGCTCGAAAAGGAAGAGTATATGATTATCGATAGCCGCGATTATACTGTGCAGAAATATCTCGTGAATGGAACAGTTCAAAACCTGTTTCATGATCGAGCTTTGGGAAAATCAATTTTTGAACAACTTCCGTCTGGTTTACTGAAGATCAACTGGTCGGGGGAATTCGGATTTGATCTTACTCTGTTCTTGGAGAGGAGGGAAGCAAAATGGTAATACTGGCTGATCAGGAGTTGCGGGAACTTGGTGTGATAAAAGATTCCAACATAACAGTAGATCTTAATGGCGACAGGACATTTTCTGTACAGATTGCCCGGAGTAACTGGCGTGAGGAACTTACATTTTCCAGTCTTATCTACATTATGGGTACTGAATACGGCGGGATCATCGGAGAGATCCTGACAGACACCACGCTGGACTACGTGGAGGCGAAAGGTTTGTCTTGGCGGGGACGTCTCGCAAAGAAAATCATAGAGCCACCTGTCGGATCAGACTATAAGACCGTATCCGGCGAACTGCATACAGTCATGAAAGAACTGATAGAGCCCGAATTTGACGGGCTCTTTGTTGTGTCCCAGGAAGATACCGGGGTGACTGTCAGCAATTATCAGTTTGATCGATACTGCACCTTATACGATGGTATTGTGAAGATGTTGAAAAGCAAAGGGTACCGGTTGCAATTATCATTCCGCCGGGAACAGAACGAGCTGGGATATCTCTATATTGAAGCAGTTCCGATCGTGGATTACTCGAACCGAGTCGAGCTGTCCAAAGACTGCAAGCTTAACTATACGATGGATGATAAGCGCAATGGCGTGAATCACCTGATCGTGACAGGAAAAGGAGAATTACAGGACCGAAATATCCTGCATCTGTATGTACAGGAGAATGGTGAGATCGGGACGAAGAAGCATTACACCGGACTCCAGGAGATTGCAGAAGTTTATGAAAATACTTCGACAGAAACGGATGAGCTTATGTCCGCCGCGGAAGATCGGCTTCGATCCTTGGCAGGGAAGAAGACGTTCAAAATGGATGTCGCAAAACTCGGGATAGATGTGGGTATCGGTGATATTGTAGGCGGCAGGGATTATCTGACAGGATTATATATGGCGAAACCGGTGGGAAATATCGTTTACGAGATTATAAACGATGTTGAGTCAAAAACATATAAACTGGAAGGAGACGGTGAAGAATGAAAATAATGACAGGAAAAGCAGGAACACCACATGTTACCGCGCAGCAGTTTCGACAGTTCGTGGAGGGCACTGTGGGGCAGGAAAGTTATATTTTGACAAGCGGGGATCTCTTAGAGCCGGAACTTGTATCGAACAACAACCTCAAAATCCGAAGCGGAATTATGAGTCACCACGGTAATTTATCTACGGTGGATTTAGGTACATACGACACAGTTACAATCAGAAATGGATCACAGGGAATGAAGCGAATTGATCTCGTTGTGAACAGGTATACCAAAAACAAGGAGACCGGGATTGAGAAAAATGAGTGGATTGTAATTATGGGAAATCCGACATCAGGATCCCCGTCAGTGCCGACATATACGCAAGGAAATTTACAGGAGGGGGATCTCGTTGACGATTGTCCGGTGTTTGAAGTGCACTTGAGCGGGATTAATGTAACAGATGTAAAGAAGATGTTAAAGGTTGTGCCATCAATCCCTACGATAAATAAGGATTTGTCGGAGTTACAGTTGTATCACGATAAAAAGATGCTCACACCGACTGATCTCGGATTGAACACTGGGATTTGGAAAGTAATAGTAAACAACTCTTACAAGATTGGTAACGCAATACATCTGAATATGGAAATCTACACAACCTCTATAATTGTTGCAAATAATGTGTACAACAATGCTTTTACGATACCGTCACAGTACCGACCGTTAATTGATACTGCTGTCAATGTAACTGCATCAGATGGAGCGTATAAAAATCCAGTTGCCTGTACCTCTTTAGCAAAAGCAAACGGCAATCTGTTTTTCTGCATCCCAAAAGCTACAAATACTTACCTTTTTATCGACGCTGAGTGGGAGTGTGCTTGATAATTAATTACTTTTTGGTGTATTTAATCGTAACGCATCTTTCCTATTGCGTATTCCAATCGGAGTCAGAAAACAGATCTTTTAGAAAGGAATGATAACATGAAACTTATTTTTAATGATGCAACTGATATGCCGATACAGTCATATGAAAAAATTGGTGGTGCGGTGCGATTCTTGACAATCGGAATTGCGCCGGAAAAGCTGAAAGAAATCTTTGAGGATGCAACAAAAACAAAGGTGATGAACGTCACAGAACGTGGGCAGATCATAGATACCTTGGAAAATTACACGGGATACGATCATACTGAGATATATCCGGGTGGAATTTATAGAGTTGTAAATAATAAAGCCGGTCTGTCAACAGAGGAGCGATTGGATGACATGGGGATTAAGTTGGAAACAGCGAAGCAGGACATAGAAGCACTGAAGGAAAACGGTGGCAACGGTGGAGCACCGGGAACGTATGCGTCTGTCTTTGCGATGGCTAAAATATCTGCAGAGAAAATTACAGATGATGAGCAGGCTCTTAAGGTAGCAGATCTGTACGATTTATGGAGCGGGGATGGAGTGGCATATAAAACAGGCAAGTATCTTTTGCACAAAGATATCTTGTACAAGGTACTCCAAAACCATACATCCCAAGCAGACTGGACGCCGGAGACAGCATCGAGCTTATATGCTAAGGTACTTACAGATCCAGCCGGAAAAGTGTTGCCGTGGGAGCAGCCACAGAGTACCAACCCTTACAAGAAGGGAGATAGAGTCACGCACAATGGTAAGACGTGGGAATCTCTTGTAGATAGTAACGTATGGGAACCGGGAGCAGTTGGAACGGAAAGTCTATGGAAAGAAGTGTAAGAAAGGAGAGGATAATACGGAAATCAGAGCAAGACCGTAACAGGTCTTATTTTTATGTGCTAAACAGATAAGAAAGGAAAGTGAGGTAAGGAATATGAAATATGCGGAAGCGATTATTGACGGATACAATGCGATTATAGGAGCAGTCGTGGCGGTGTTGTCTTACATATTAGGCGAGCACTGGATTTTATTCGCTGCTTTTTTGCTGCTTAATGTAGCAGACTGGATAACCGGGTGGATGAAGAGCAAGATGGCCAACAAAG